>JGI12316J15310_10000016_pt31 | contig 108910 bp, 88 predicted proteins | sample MarCyaLeptolynsp_FD_15310 | JGI IMG/M metagenome (IMG submission 15310) | reverse complement strand
CGACGATCACCGCGTTATACGCGGTCAGCGCCGGAACCTCGTCGTCCGGCCGGACCTCCGTGACGCCGTGCCCGAGCTCGGTCAACGTACGAGCGATCTCGTCCGCGATCTTCGCGGTCTGCCCTTCGGACGTTTCGTAGACGATCAAGCAGTCCGCCATCGCGCCTCCCGTTCTCGATCGGCTAGTCCGCGTAGTGCCAGGTCGGCCCGGTCGGACCGTCTTGGATGACCACGCCCTGCTCCGCAAGCTGATCGCGGATCTCGTCCGACCGCGCGTAATTCTTCTCCTTACGCGCCATCGTCCGCTCCTCCAGCAGCTTCTCAATCTCGTCGGCCGGCATCTTGCCCTCTTTCGAAACGGCCAACACAGCGAAGATCGACTCCATCGCATCCAACACTTCAAGCGCCGGCGCCGCGTCGCCCTCAAAGAACTTGCCCGCGTCCATGCGGATGTTCGACTCGCGGACAAAATCGAAGACCGCCGCCAGAGCCTGCGCCGTATTGAGGTCGTCGTCGAGACCGGCGTCGAAATCGGCGATCGCCTTGGCGGCCATCTCGCGCAGCCCGTCGCCCTCGCCCTCAGGGAACCCGCCCGCCTTCAAACGCCGCTCGAAGTTGCGCAACCGCTCGATCGCCGTCACCGCGCCCTTCAATCCGTCCAGGGTAAAGTTGAGCTGCTTGCGGTGCGGCGTCGAGCACAGCAGATAACGCACCGCCTCCGCCGGATACCCCTTGGCGACCAGATCGCGCAGCGTATAGAAGTTGCCGAGCGACTTCGACATCTTCTGACCGTCGACCAGCAGATGCTCGGCATGAACCCAAAAACGCGCAAACGTCTTCCCCGTCGCCGATTCCGACTGCGCAATCTCGTTCTCGTGATGCGGAAAGGCCAAGTCGACGCCGCCGGTATGGATGTCGAACGTCTCGCCCAGATGCGTCATCGCCATCGCCGAGCACTCGATGTGCCAGCCCGGCCGCCCAGGGCCGAACGGACTGTCCCACGCGGGCTCGCCCGGCTTCGACGCTTTCCACAGTGCGAAGTCGCGCGCGTCGTCCTTCTCGTACTCGTCGTTGTCCACGCGGGCCCCGGCTTGGATGCCCTTCACGTCCAAACGCGACAGCCGACCGTACTGCGGAAAACTGGCGATCTTAAAGTAGGTGGACCCTTCGCTCTGGTAGGTGTGACCGTTCGCGGCCATGCGCGAAATCAGGTCGACCATCTCCTCAATGTGTTCCGTCGCCGGCGTAATCTTCTCCGGCCGCTCCAGGCGCAACGAGTCGCAGTCCTCCAGAAACGCGTCGCGGTAGGGGCCCGTATACTCGCCGATCGACTGCCCCGCCTTGTTGGCGTTGTCGATGATCTTGTCGTCCACGTCGGTGATGTTCATCACGTGCTGCAGCGTCCACCCTCGCCGACGGAGCGTGCGCCGCAAAATGTCCTGGAACGTAAACGTGCGCAGGTTGCCGATGTGGGCGTAGTTGTAAACGGTCGGACCGCAGGAGTACATGCGGACCGTCTTGCCGTCGGAAGGAGCGAACTCGTCGAGCGACCGAGTCAGGGTGTTGTAGAGCTGAAAAGACATCGTCTGCGGGGTCCCCCAATTCTATCCCGGCCGGGCTTCGAGACTCATTCGCGGCGCCGCAAAGTCGCCGAACCGCGATTTGTCGAGTTAGAAATCGATAAAACCATTTCTTTTCAGTCACGTTTTAACTAGACTGGAGGCGGACGACTTCGCCTGATCGCCATGAGAATTGCCCGTGCTCTGCCTCTCCTTCTCTTCGCAGCCTCGCTGACTGCCGCCGATACCGCACCCGAGCCGGTCCGCCAAGGCGCCGTCTGGACGATTCTCGCCAACGGCCAGAGCGTACAGCCCGGCGTCCCGTTCGGCCTGATCGCGCAGTTGAGCGGCCCCGGTTCACTCGAAGGCGTCGAGGTCGGCCTGTTGCGCGCCCTTACCGGCGGGCCCCAAATCGACTGCGATACGGCCGAGACCGACGCCGGCGGCTTCGTCTCCGTCACCTGCGTCGCCGGCTTCTGGCCCATTCCGACCCAAGTTCTGATCACGCTCGTCGACGAGTTCGACCGAGTCCTGCCCGACTTCTCGGTCAACGTCAGCCCCCCGGTCCTGGTCAACGGACTGAACATTCTAGGGACCGACCGCGTCACGATCGCGCGCGATCAGAGCTTCACCGTCACCTTGCAGGCCGTGCAGAACGGCCAACCGATCGAAGACCTGCGGCTCGAAATCACGCGTGATCCCATCAACGTACCGCTGTCCTGCCCGCCGCTCGTCTTCACCGACTCGCTCGGCCAAGCGGAAGTCACCTGCGCCAGCCTCGACACGCTCCAGACCGACGCCACCGTACTCGTCACGTTCTCGAACGGCGAAGGTCTGAGTGCGACCTTGACCGTCGACATGCTCGCCCAAGATCGGCTCGAGGACGGCGTCTTCAAAGTCTCCGGCAACGACCAGGCGGCCACCGAGGGCAGAGCCTTCCCCGCCCCGCTCGCCGTCCGGACCATCCTCGACGGCCGCCCAGTCGGGGGCGTCACGCTGCGCATCTCCACAACCGACCCCAACCTGATCTTCTGCCCCGAAGAGGTGCAGAGCGGCGCCGGCGGACTCGCCTTCATCCAATGCTCGGCCGGGTTCATCAACGGCAACGGCACGGCGTTAGTGTTCGTGGAGAGCAACGCCGGGATCTTCCTCGTCGATCCGTTCCGGCTTTCGGTCATCGACGAGCAGTTGAGCACGTCGGCCAACTTCACGCTCGTCTCGTCCCCGTCCATTACGATCGACGCCGGCAAGACGGTCGAGGAGGCCGTCACGGTCGAAGCCCGCAACGAGTTCGGCGACCCGGTCGCGGGCGTCCCCGTCTACTTCTCCTCGAACCAGAACATCGTCTTCGACCCGGCCCTCGTCCTAACCGGCTTCGACGGCCGCGCCACGACGACCGCCGACTTCGGTTGCCCCGGAGGCCGCGGCCAAATCTTCATCGGCCCCAGGCCCGGCACCGCCAACATCCGCATCCCGGTCGATATCGTCACCGGCGGCCCGGAACTGCTCACCTCCGCCCAGGGCGACGGCCTGACCGGAGCGCCAGGCGAGCGCCTCGGCGGCACGGCGCTCGTCGCGCTTCTGACCGACCGCTGCTTCAACGGCATCGGCCGTCGGACGGTCTCCTGGCGCGTCGAGCCGCCCGAGGCCGCCACGCTCGAAAACATCTTCGCGATGACCGACGGGCGCGGGCGCTCCTCGGCGATCGTCCAACTCGGATCGCGGCCCGGCCCGTTCCGGGTCGTCGCCCGCTTCGGCGCCCTGGAGACCGAGTTCGATCTCGAGGTCGTCGCCAAGGCCGCGGGCCTCGATCCGGTCGGCCCGTCGCGCATCACGCTCCCGCGCGGCGAGCAGACCCCGCTCGCCGTCCGCATCTTCTCGCAAGAAGGCTTCCCCGTACCCGGCCGCGTCGTCAGCTTCGCGCTCACCGACGGCCTCGGAGAGCTGAGCGACCAGACCGCGACGACCGACGCCCAAGGCGTCGCCACAGTCTCCTATCAAGCCCCGACCGTCTTCTCCACGGCGCGCGTCACCGCGACGACGACGCCGGACACCAGCCTCTCCGGCACGCTGGGAACGGGCCTCTCCGGCGGAACGAGGCAAGGCGCCTTCTCGGTTCTGTTTGAGATCGTCACCGGCGGTCGCCGACCGACGGTCGGCGACGACGGCTTCGTCAACGGCGCCAGTTTCCGGCCCGGCTTCACGCCCGGATCGCTCGGCTCCATCTTCGGCGGCAACCTCATGGAAGACGTCGTCGGCGTCGTCGGCGCCACAGGTCCGCCGTTCCCGACCCAGTTGCGCGGCGTGAACGTGACCATCAACAGCGTAGCCGCTCCGCTGATCGCCCTGGCCAACAGCTCAGGCGGGCAGCAGATCAATCTCCAGGTGCCGTTCGAGGTCCAACCAGGCCCCGCAACGGTCGTCGTCTCGAACAACGGGACGGAGACCGTCTTCGAGAACGTCGCCGTCAACGCCGTCCAGCCGGGCATCTTTGAGGTCGATATCGTCGACGGCCGTTACGCCGCCGCGCTGCACTCGGATTTCCGGCTCGTCTCGCCCGCCGATCCGGCGCGCCCGGGCGAGGTGATCCTGCTGTTCTTGACCGGCGCCGGCGCCACCGATCCGCCGGTCGGCACCAACCAAGCCGGCCCGACCCCGGCCGCGCGCATGGCCGTCCCCCCGATCGTCGGCCTGGATCACCAGGGCGTCGAGAGCTTCGGCGGCTTCTACGCGCCAGGCCTGGCGACCGCCTATCAGATCAACTTCCGCGTCCCCGATACCGCCGCCAGCGGCAATCGCGAACTGACCGTCGTCGTCGACGGCGCCGGCAGCCAGACCGTCCTACTGCCGGTCCAGCGCTAGGGGCAGAAGCTCTTCTTCCGGCACAGCAGCGACTACATGATCGAGGCGTCGCGCGCCTGTGCCGCCGCCGCCCGCGCCATCTCATCGCAACGATTGTTGTCGGCGTGGTCGGCGTGCCCCTTCACCCACTTCCAATCGATCTCGTGCCGCGCGATCGCGTCGTCGAGCGCCAGCCACAGGTCCTTGTTCTTCACAGGATCCTTCGAGGCCGTCTTCCAGCCGCGCTTCTTCCAGCCGGCCATCCACTGCGTCACGCCGTTCTTCACGTACTGCGAATCGATCTCAAGCAGGATCTTGCAAGGCTCGCTCAGCGCGTTCAGCCCTTCGATAACCGCCCGCATCTCCATGCGGTTATTCGTCGTCTCCGGCTCCCCGCCCGACATCTCTTTCTTACGCGATCCAAAGCGCAAAATCGCCGCCCAACCGCCCGGCCCAGGATTGCCGAGACACGAACCGTCGGTGATCAACGTGACCTCTTTCATCAAGCCCCCATTGTCGCGCGAACGGTCGAAATCCGGCAGAGCCGCGACGGTCAGAGGCTGCGCAAAAACGGCGCCAAACTCGCCAACTCCACAACCGATGGTCCACGAATAACCGTGCCGCAGCCGTGAGGGGCTGTGAATAAATCAACAACCATCCAATTCCCCACGACCGCCGGCGATCGAACAACAGTGCCGCGGGCGTGAGGGGCTGTGAAAGAATCGACCAGCCCTCCTTGTGGCGCGGGCTTCAGCCCGCAGCGGGGCTTTAGCCCTGCCCAGGGCGATTTGCGAAGCAAGAGCCCGTTGCTCAGCCCGCGGGGGCTCAACATTCGTTCGCCCCCAGAGCGCAAGCTGAGCGGGGCCCGAAGCCCCCGCGCTTCTAGCCGTTCTTGCGCCGACGGAAATACACCAGCCCCAGCAGCCCAGCCCCCATCAACCCCAACGTCGCAGGCTCGGGCACCTCCTCCCCGCCTCCCGGCGGAGGAGGCGTACCCCACTCAAAGGTCAGTTTGGGAACCTTCGGGCCGCAATCGAAGTAGCAAGTGTGGCCGTGGCCATAGGAGCCGCTCGTCTGGACCACCACCGGTCCTCCCGGGTATCCGGGATACGGAAGCGTCTGGTTCGAGGCGACCGACAGATAGTGCAGGCCCACGCCCACCAGACTGATGTCCTCCAAGCTGACGCCCGAAAGAGTGAGCACGGTCGAGGTGATGTCGTCGTCGAAGAAGATGGAGAGGAACGAGTCGCCGATGCCGGCGATCGAGCTGAGTCCCAGAATCGGGAACGGGGCGTCGGCGTAGTCGCCCCAAACGTCGTCTCCCGAGATGCCGGGCGCGGCCCCGGACGAGCCGATGCCGATCGCGAAGATGTCGCCGGTCAACGGCGAGCCGGGAGCGACCGAGATCGTCGCTTCCACCGTATCCGGCGCGACGTCTTCCAGCGTGACGTCGACGTCAACGAAGCCGAAGCCGTCGTCGAGGCCGAACGAAACCATCGCCGCGGGCGCGGCGGGAACAAGTACGAGGGCCGCCGCGGCTAGCAAGCCGACGGCCCGGAAGGATTGCGGGCGCATAGTAGTCGAGTACTCCTTCGCCAGGACTGGCGATCTACGACAACCGTAGCGTCGTGAGTATCCCGAGACCAGGTTCAATCGAGAATTGAACCCCTGGTTCTAGTACGAACTGAGCGGAGTGATTCGGGAGCCCAAACCGGCCGCTCGGCTCCCCCAAAACGGACGACGGCGGCGAGCCTGCAGCACGCCGCCGTCAAAGTGGATTCCGAACTCTGTCGTCTAGCTGTTCTTGCGACGACGGAAGTACATCAGGCCCAGCAGTCCGGCGCCCATCAGGGTGACGGTCGCAGGCTCAGGAACCTCGTCGTCCGGACCCGGAGGAGGAGGGATGGTGCCCAAGAAGAGCTTCGAGCTGCCTCCGCCGCCGTTCGGAGCGGGGCCAACCGACTGGGCCCGGCCGCCGACCGCATTGATCTGGGCCAGCGTGATGCCCTGCAGGTAGACGGTCGACGAGGTCAGATCCCCGCCGGACGACCCGCAAACACCCAGCGTGAATCCGATGTCGATAAAGCTGCTCGGCTTCGGGTTGTCGCCTCCGTTCAGGTTGTTGCAGCCAGCGCTAGCGCCCTCGAACACGGCGGTGACGTCGTCGCCGAACCAGGTTACGGCCGGGCCGGCGGCGGTCTGCGGAGGAGCGAGATCCACAATGCTGTCGATCTGGCCTTGCGTGACGCTGTCGTTGAACCCGAGAAACAGACCGGTGATGTCTCCGGTCGTGCCGGCGGCGCCGGTCGAATTGATCGAGAAGTCGATCTGTAGGTAGCCCGCGGTATCGGAGTCAGTCCCGTCGCTTAGCTTGACCACCCATTCCATGTCGTCTCCCGTGAAATCCACGAGAGGGAACTGGACCATGGCCGCCTGCGCTGAGGGAACCATGGATACGAAAGACAAGACGGCGGCAGAAAGCACCGCCCTGGTAAAGATTCTTTTCATACTTCTTCTACACCCCATCTACTACGAAAGTACGACACAAGGCACGTACTTCTAGGGGGAACACCCTATGGATGTAGTAGAGGATACGAAAGGCTGGGGCGGAATGGTATGCCTAATCTCACATTAGTACTACCGTTATAGTACCTTTTGGCTAGTGCCTCTCCCGCACGCACAAAGCCCCCGACCACTCATTCCAAAGCAGTTACGGAGGCAGCAGGAACTTCAACTACGATCGAGGGCGTCCGAATACACGCCGCAAACCCTCATGGATTTGCGGCCGAAATTCGGCAGGCGCCAGCCCGCACGGTCGGGACTCGGCGTGATCAGGGTCTTTCAGGCCTGCGGCAGCGGGCAGGGGCTACAGGCGCAAGAGAAGGCGAAACGCTCAGGAGTTGCCGCCCCCGCCGCCTCCCCCCGGTTCAAACATCACAATCGCGTCGTCGCAATCCAGCTTCTGACCGGGAAGCTGCACGCCAAATCCGCCGTAGGCCTCGTCCAGCGAGGCTCCGGTCTGGGTCGGCAGAGGCGAGATGGCCGGCGTTTGTAGCCATGCATCACCGTCGATGGCTTGCCACTCGACGCCCAGAGCGCCCGCTTCGCACGGGGCCGCCGCCGACTCAGTCGGTGACGGCTTGGCGGAAGGGGGCTTGCGAACGACGTCGAAGGGGTGACCGCCGGCAAGCTGCCCTGCCTCGCTCGCGCTAGGGAGTGCGCCGCCGACGCGAAGGGTATACAGATCGGGACTCATCTGGGACACGTAACTACCTCACCGAATTCAATACGTCTTGCCTACTCTACGGGCGTTTCCGGAAAGCGAGCCATCAACTCTCGCCCCTCAGGGCTATCGCGCAGTGCCGCAAATTCCGGATCAACTGTAGCCTCCCACACGGAGTGCCCGGCTTCAAGAGCTTTTTCCAGGTAATGGAGCGCTCCGGCTCGATCTCCCTCGATCTCCTTGATCGTCGCCGCCGTGAACAGCATATAGTCCACTTCCTTGGACGAGTCCGGCGCTCGTTCCAAGGCCTTCCATGCCTGTTGAAAGTTGCCGGATTTCGCGTGGTACTGGGCCAGGTACGCGAACGTCTCCCAGTCGGCGGCGCCCATCGCAATCCTCCGCTCGGCCAACTCGATCGCCTTGGCGTAGGCTTCAGGGGCGTCCTCCGCATAGCCCGGAGCCCAGCGGCGCGCGTCGGCTAGATTTCCCCAACGCAGGTAGTTCTTCGGCTGCAGCCGGGCGGCCTCCGCAAACGCCTGACGCGATTCTTCGTACCGGCCGTCGAAGAACTCCAAGAACCCGAGCTGGTTCAACGCGCCGCCGTCCGGTCGAATCTCGATCGCCCGCTGGATCGACGAACGCGCCTCAGGAATTCTTCCCAGGCCGAAGTAGACCCCTGCGAGATTGCGGTGAATCAGCGGATTGTCCGGGGCGAGTTCGCGTGCGCGCTGGTAAACCTCCAGCGCCTCCTCGCGACGCGCCGTGCGCGCCAAGAAGTCGCCGAGGTCCACATAACTCTTCCAGTCGTCCGGTCTCACTTCCAACTGCTCGCGATGCAGACTCTCGGCCCGGTCGAGGTCGCCGCGTAAGCGATAGATCCACGCCATCCCGCCGCGCGCTTCGCCGCTGAGGGGATCGAGGGCCAACGCCGCCTCAAACTCCACAATGGCCTCGTCCAGCTTGCCGGTCCGCCGATAAGCGTCTCCCAGCCGCAATCGGCTGACCGCCAGATGTTCGTTCAGCGCTACCGCCTTCTCAGCGGAGGCGACGGATCGGTCCGCCCACTCACGCTCCGCGGTCTGGTTGAACTTCTGCCAGTAGGCTTCCGACAACGCCGCATACGCCGGCGCATAATCGGGGTCGATCTCGACTGCCCGATCGAGACTCGTGATCGCCAAGTCGACGTTGCCCTCGCGGTCATAGCGCTGCAGGTAGCCGACGCCCGTCAGATAGTTCTCATAGGCTTTGGGCTGCGACGTCCCGCCTTCCGACAGCGCCTCGCGCGCGTCCACGTCGAGTTCCAACTCCAGCAAACCGACCACCTTCTGGATGACGCCGTCTTGCAACGAGGCGATCTCAGTCGGGCCCAGATCCAGGGTCGCCGAACGCAATTGGCGCAAATTCGGCGCGTCCACCAGATTGGCCGTCAGCCGGATCCGCTCGCCGTTCCGTTGCAAGCTGCCGGTGATCGCCAGGTTGATCCCGAACGCCTTCTGCGCCTCGGAGACGCTCGAAACGCCCTGCGCGCGAACCTCGCTCGACGGCACGACCAAAAGCTCGTTGCCCTGGAACTGTTCCAACTCGGTCAGCTTTCCGCTCAGCGTCTCGACCAAGCCGCCGGCGAAAGCCGCGTCGACCGGATTCTCGCCGATGTTTTCAAACGGCAACACCGCCAGATGGATCTGGTCAGGCAGGCCCACGCCGAAGCGCGCCGCCGCCCCGCTGAACCAGAACCAGGCCAGCCCCGCCGCGACCGCCGCTACGACGAACAAGATCGCGGCCCACGGCCGCTCCCGCCGCACGACGGGCCGAGTGCGGCTCTTCGACGCACGCACCACCGGGATCGAGGCCTGCGTCGACGCGTCAGCCCCCCTCATGATCGCCAGGACCGCTCGCAAATCCTCGGCGAGTTCCTTGGCCGAGGCGTAGCGGTCTTCCGGATCCTTCTCCAGAGCGCGGGCGAAGACGTCGTCGAGTTCGCGGGGCGCGTCGGGACGAGCGGCGCTGAGCTCCGGCGTCGCTTCGTGGACGATGTTGTACATCACCGCCAACTCGTACTCGCCGCGAAACGGCAGGTGCCCGGCCAAAAGCTCATAGAGCAAGACGCCGGTCGACCAGACGTCGGTACGCGCGTCCACCGGTTCGCCTTGCGCCTGCTCGGGCGACATGTAGGCGGCCGTGCCCACCGTCGCTCCGGTCTTGGTGATGCGGCTTTGGTCCTCGCCCAGTTGCGCCAGCCCGAAGTCCAGAACGCGCGCCGCTCCCTGCTTGCCGAGCATGACGTTGCCGGCCTTGATGTCGCGGTGGACGACGCCCTGCTCGTGCGCAACCGACAGCGCTTCAGCAATCTCGGCCGTGATCCGGACGGCCTGATCGACCTCGAGCGGACCGGCGCTGATGCGCTCGGCGAGGGTTTCGCCCTCGACGTAAGCCATGGCGAGGAAGACCTGCCCGTCGATCTCGTCGACCTCGTAGATCGTGCAGATGTTCGGGTGGTCGAGATTCGCCGAGGCCTGCGCCTCACGCAAGAACCGTTTGCGCTGGGCGTCGTCCAGCTTCTTTTCGTTGAGGAACTTCAGCGCGACCGGCCGCTTCAGCCGGAGATCCTCGGCCTTATAGACCACGCCCATACCACCCTCGCCGATCTTGGCGAGGATGCGGTAGTGCGAGATGACGCTGCCGATCATCGCAGGGGAGACGAACGCTTCAATTGTAACCGCAGAAGCGGCGCGGAAAACTAGGACCTTACGCAGGTTCGCCCCGTGCAGGCTCGGGGATTCTGCTCCAGGCGTAGATGGCCCGCATGAGCGCCGGCGCCGCGGCCAATGCCGCCGCGGCCGCCTCGCCGACTCGCGGCGAACTCAGTCCGGCCGACGCCCAATGGCCCAGACGCTGCCGACGGTCGATCGTGCGCCGCCGCCATGCAAGGTAAGCCCCGGCCGGATCTCGTTCGCCGAGCAGGGCGCGCGCGGCGGCCGAACCGGAACGGATCGCATTGGTCACGCCCAGCCCCAAAAACGGGGCCGTCACGCCGGCCGCATCGCCGACCAGGAAGACGCCGGACTCGACGGGCTGCTTGCGCACCAGCGCGACCTGGCCGATCGTCACGATCGACCCGGCGTCGAGCTCCGCCGATCCGAGACGTTCATCGAGCGACGAGTTCGCCGCACGCGCCGCCGCAATCAGATCCGTCGGCTTGCCGGCTCGCTGGAGCGCGGAACGTCGCGCGAGAATCCCGAGCGTCGCCCGGTCGCCGTCGACGTTGACCACGCCGCCATGGCCGCCGGGAAAAAGATACAGCCCCACCTCCTCAGAAGGCGAGGGCCTACGGAAGTGCGCCTTGACGCCGATCCAATCCGAATCGCGCTCCAGGAACCGCCTGCCCAGCACACGATCGATCGGCGAACGCCGTCCCCAGGCCCCGACCACGTGACGCGCGAGAACGCGCACATCTCCAGCCGAGACCTCAAAGCCCGAGTCGCCGCGCGTCAAGCCTTCGACCGCGACGCCGGTCATCGCGTGCGCGCCGCGCGCGATCGCCTGGCTCAGCAGCTCGCCGTCAAGCGTTCTACGCGACAGCCCTCGCGCGGCGATCGGCAGGCGGGTACGGACTTCTGTCCCGCGCGAACCGTACAGCGCGTTCTCGACGACCGGCTGAGCGCCCAAGCGATCGGGAGAGATCCCCAGCCGCTCAAGCGGCGCCGTCGCCTCCCCGGAAAGAAACTCCCCGCAAAACCGCGTGACCGGCCCCTTCGCACGATCGATCAAGACGACCTCGCGCCCCGCCGCCAGCAGTTCCAACGCCGCGGCGCAACCGGCGGCCCCGGCGCCGATCACCGCAAACTCCGCTTCGACGGTCGCCACGCGCTTCATGGTAGCGGCCGGAATGGAATTGACGCCGCCATATTATTTCGATATATCTAGAATTATCGAATGATCGCCGAAGACCTCACCCCTCGCTACGCCGACATGCTCGCCGCTCTGGGCGCGGAGCCCCGCCTGCGCATCTTGCGCGCACTGCTCCAGGCGCACCCGCAAGGGCTCGTCGTCGGCGAGATCCAGCAAGCCGTCGAGGCTCCGGCGTCCACGCTCTCCCACCATCTGAAGCGGCTCGAGACCGAGGGACTCGCCCGCATCGAACGCCAGGGCACATTCTTGCGCTATCGCGCCGACACCGACGCGCTGCGCGATCTGCTCGGCTTCCTGTTCGCCGAATGCTGCTCGCGCGCCGGGGTGGTCGATCCCAAGGACGTCCTCCGATGCTGCTGATCGACGCCGCCACAAAACAGAGTTTCCGATATGAAAATCCTAATCTTGTGCACGGGCAACTCTTGCCGAAGCCAGATGGCGGAAGCCTTCTTGGCGGGCTTTGACGCACGCCTGGAAGTCCGTTCGGCGGGCTCGAAGCCGGCCGAACGCGTCAACCCGTGGGCGGTGCGCGTGATGCGGGAGGTCGGCGTCGATCTCTCCGCCGCCAAAGCCCAGGACGTCCGCGAGTTCCTCGACCAGCACTGGGACTACGTCGTCACGGTGTGCGGGAACGCGCAACGCGATTGTCCGGCCTTCCTCGGCCAGGTCGACCATCGAGTCCACCTCGGCTTCGACGACCCCGCCGACGCGACCGGCACGGACGACGAGATCCTCGCCGTGTTTCGAGCTTCCCGAGACGAGATTCAAGCGGGCTTCCGGGATTGGTTTGATGCCGAGCTTGCCCCGCGCCTAGAACGAACACGCCTACAGCGAACATGAGGAGACCAAGAATGAAGTCAGCCGTTGAGTTTTCCACCGACACCCGCATCCACGTCGCCCTCGAGGCGTCCGACGTCGAGCGATCGACGGAGTTCTACCGCCTGCTGCTGGGCGAGCAGCCGAGCAAGGTGCGCGAAGGCTACGCGAAGTTCGAGCCGGCCGATCCGCCCGTCAACCTGACGCTCAACCGGGCCCCGCGGGCGCGCCCCGCCTCATCCCACTTCGGCGTGCAAGTCAAGTCGACCGAAGCCGTACAAAAAGCGACCGAGCGCTTCCGCGAGGCCGGCTATCCGACCGAAACCGAAGACGCGGTCGAATGCTGCTACGCGGTCCAGGACAAGGTCTGGGTCAGCGATCCGGACGGCAACCGCTGGGAGATCTTCGTCGTCATCGACAACGAAGCGCAAAACTACGGCGCATGCTGCGACGGCGCGGAGCCGGAGCTAGTGAAGCTGAGCTAAACCGCAGCCCCCAAGCCACCCAAAGATCGATTCCGCCGTAGCGCACGGCTCCAGCCGTGCCGCCTTGCGCTCATAGCGCAAGGTCAGGGGGAAGCTTCTACCCCGCACCCGCGTGACTGCCCCACGACCGCCAACCGACGAACAACGGCGCCGAAGCCCCTGATGCGCCATGAAAAACACAACGACCATCCAATTCCCCACGACCTCCGGCTAACGAACAACGGTGCCGCAGGCGTGAGGGGCTGTGAAAAAATACAACGACCATCCAACTCCCCACGACCGCCGGCGAACGAACAACGGCGCCGCGGGCGTGAGCCCGTGACCACGGTCGCACGTGAAGCCTCGCCCACGGCGATCAACCTACTCAGGCTTCGTCAGTCCTCACCCAAAGCCCCAACCAACCCTGCCCAGATCCATCAGAGCCGCGACAGTAATGGAGCGGGTATAGGGCGATTCGCGAAGCGAGAGCCCGTTGTTTCGCTCGTTGGGTTCAGCCCGCTAGGGCGGCATTTCGTTAGCCCATAGCGCAAGCCATGGGAAATCACAGCAATACAAGCCCCCGCTTCCGAGGCGTCGAATTCGGCTCCAGTCGAGCCCAATCAACTTTTTTCACAGCACCTGAGGGGCTGTGAAAAAATACAACGACCATCCAATTCCCCACGACCGCCGGCGAACGAATAACAGTGCCGCGGGCGTGAGCCCGTGACCACGGTCGCACGTAAAGCCTCGCCCGCTGCGACATGGCCCCGCAAGTAAGGTTCTTAGATTCCGTTACTTACATCCGTTTCCGTCATTCATCTTGCCCCCCGTCTTGGGCACGGCGCCCTTCGCCAATCCCGCAAGGGCAAGAGCCACGAAGACCTCGACGATCCATTCACGACCGACCGGTTCGAATTTTTCACCCCCCCCAAGGGAGCGGGCATAGGGCGATCTGCGAAGCAAAGAGCCCGTTGCTCAGCCCGTGGGTACTCAGCCTGTAGGGACTGGGCATGCCGCGGCATGCCCAGTCCGCCCCTCTTCCGGACAACGGAGCGACGGTCAGCGGTCAGCGGTCAACGCCCTCCAATTTGGCCCCCCAAGCTACCCTAAGAACAGAGTTGCGCCCAGGCTCCGTTCAAGGCCCAGATAGTCCTAGACAAGAAGTCCCCCCACACCACCGAAATCCGATGTCAGTACCATGACATTTTTCCGAACCACGCAAATAACTCAAAACAAGCCATTTAAGTCCAAAGAAAGCGCTTTCATAAATTGAAGAATCCCAAAACCGAAGTACTTTTGTTGATTCCAAAGAACTTACGCCAGAAAAAATGTCAAAACCCTGTCAAAACCTGACATTTTCGTGCAAAACACTGACATCGCCCAACGAACAATCAACAACTTACAGACGAAAAATGTCAGTCCCATGACATTTCCGAAATTGGTACCAACGGCGCCGCCAGGAAACCTCCGTCCCAGGACTCCAATCACACCGCCTTCTCTGCCGGGACCGGCCCCCGTGAATATTTCAAGCGGAGGCTGGCCGGCGGGTTAGTTGTTAGGCGGCGGAATGTTCCTGATCGGAATCGTAAACGTGTTCGAGAAGAACAACGTCTGCGCGATGTATCCCGGCGTAACCGGATCGTCCGGCAGGGTTTCGTTCAGTCGTAGGTTGACCTGGTAGAGTCCGACGAAGCCTGGGGCCAAGGTGGCGCTCAACAGAGTCGCCGTGCGCTCTCCGATCTGTGAACTGACAAAGTCGTCTAGGTTTTCCGGCACGTCGAATAGAGGGCTCATCGGCGTTGGCTCGCCCCCGTCCGGCAATTCGGCGCCGTCGGGAATGGCCGGACGCCCTAGTCCGGAGGCGTACAGAATGATGACCTCGCCCGGAATCGCCGGATTCTCCTGAGTGATCAGCGAGAACGGGATGTTGCCGCAGCAGAGATTCGAAGTCCGCGCCGTCGCGTTCACCGACCGGGCGTTATCCGACTCCGCCGAAATCTGGATGTTGTTGCCTTCCGGTCCAGGCTCGCGGGCGGTCAGGATGACCACCGGAGGCGTCTGACCACGCTCCAACGTATCGCCCTCCAGATTCGTCTCGACCATGATCGCCGCGCCGTCCGAGGCGGTCGCCGAGAACGTGATGTTATTGCCCTCTTCACCGATTCGGCGCGCCTCGATCTCAAACGATATGGTGCCGAAGATCAGTTGCCGCTGCGCGGAGACGTCCGGATCGCCGGCGCCCGCATTCACTCGATCGACCAAGATGTTCCTCGCCGTATCGACCGTGTCGCCTTCCTGCGCGGTGTAGACGTAGTCGCGGCCGTTGACGGTCAACGTAATCGTGTCGCCGGGGTTCGGATCTCCCGTCAGCGTCACTTGCGCGCGCGCCGAGAAGAAGCCCTGCACGCCGGCCGAAGCGATGACCTCCGGGTCGCCGTCGCCTTCATTGATGCGCTCGACCAAGCGGTCGCGGACGTTGGAAGCGGTATCGCCTTCCACCGTGAAGTAGGTGTAAGCCCGACCGTTGACGGTGATCGTGACGGTCGCGCCCGAGGTCACGTCGCCCGCCTCGTCGGCCGTTCCGTCCGTCGAGCCGCTGATGCCGATCTGAGCATCGGCTTGGCCCTGTCCGTGCAGCGCGACGGCTTGGCGCGGTTCCGGTCCGGCGAGAGCGAAGACGCCCGGAGCGACGCGTTGCTCTTGGAATCCTTCAGGCCGCAGCGGGGTCAACGTCACGAACGACGACGGATTGCCGCGCGGAATCGAGACGCGGACCGATCCGTCGGGCATCGTGCGGCGAACGTAGGTGCTGATGCCGCGGCCTTGCGCCGCGAACGGCACCTGGTAGTTCACCTGGTTGGGCGCAACTGAATAGATCGGCGCCCGCAGTCCGTTCACGTACACCTGGACGCCCGCGAGCTCGGTCGGCAGCTTCCCGTCGACCAACTGAGCGGAGACGACCTGATCGGCCAGCCCTTCGCCGAACGCCGCGGCGATCGATCCCGCCGGCAACAGTTGCGCGTTGCTTCCTCGCGAGAGCCGACCGCCGGAAGCCGCCGTCGTAATGCCGGCGCCGCCGGTTTGGCTCGAAAGCTCGATGGCGTTGCCCAACCGACCGGGCAGTCGCGAAGTCAGCCGCATGCGACGCGGGAAGGCGCCGCCCTGGAGCGAGTCCCCGGAACTCTCAACCACCGTGGGGCTGCCCGCGGGCAAGTCGATCGAAACCGGCAAGCCGTTCAACGCGGGCCCGGTCTCAGCCGACGTGATCAGCAGCGTATTGATGTCGGCGATGTCGCGGTTGACGATCACGTCGCTGCGGCCGGACTGGTCGACGAGGAAGTTAAATCGGTCGACCAGAATGAACGGTCCCGGATCGTCGTTTCCGCCGAGGACCGTGTGCGTGTAGGTCTCGTCGCCGATGCGCAGGGTGATGCGGTCGCCGGTGCGCACTTCACCCGAGAAGGTGAAGAACGCCTGAGCAAACGTACCCTGACCGTTGAAAGGTCTGGCGTCGACCAGTCCGTCCGGATCGTCGTTGAGCAACTGCATCATCCGATCGCGCACGTCCTCGGCCGTATCCCCAGGCTCGGTGCGGAACTCATACGGCTGCCGAGCGATCTCGACCGTGATGAGCTGATCTTCTTCGGTATCGCCCTCCCACTCGACCCAACCTTGGGACACGATCTCGAAGCTGGCCGCGTTGCGCACGCCCTCATTGGCGAGCATCGGCAAGGCGGGCGTGAACACGAGGACGCGTCGACTGAAGGGATCGGCGACGTACAGGTTCTCGCCGTCGTGCGCGAGCGAGGTGGGCGCGCGCACGCCGGCCGGGCCGGAGCGCTCTTCGAGAGCGATGAAGTCGGGCTGGCCGAGGACGACGTCGGCGGCGGCTCCGTTCTCGGTGGGAATCTCGTTCCAGATCAAGATCCGGTCGTTGCCCGAGTCGGCGACGAACAGCCGCTGCCCGTCCGACAAGGCGAAGCGCGGGAAGTTGAGCGTACTCTCGCAGCGCTTCGGGTAACGCGGCTCGGTCGGGTCGATCTCGCCGTCGTCGTCAAGATCGGGATCGCGGTTGATCGGCGGCGGGAAGATGTTGTCGTCGGGGGTGACGGTGCCGTCGTCGTCGAACTGGCCGATCTGCTCGCAGAGCGCGATGACGCTGCGGCGCAGCGAAGGCGTCAGCAGGTTGTCGTCGTGGTCGACGAATCCGCTGGTCGTGAAGTCGGGTTGACCGACGACGACGTCGGCCGGAAACGTGTTTGAGGTCGGCACGTTCAGCCAGATCAGCACGCGCTCAAACCCGAGGTCGGAGACGAACATCTTGCCGTCGACGACTTGAACCGAAGTCGGATCGAGCATGTTCGACTGGGTGGGCTCGAAGTTCGCCTGGGTCAGATCCGGCTCGGGGCGCGTGTCAAAGTCCGGTTGGCCGATGACCAGATCGGCGCCTTGGCCGTTCGAGGTCGGAATCGAATTCCAGATCAGGATTCGGCTGTTCTGCGTATCGGCGACGAAGAGCTTTCCGCCGTCGATCCATAGCCCCTGCGGCCCGCGCATGCCCTCGCGCGAGGTGCGCGGCAGGTTGTCGGAGAAATCCGGCTGCCCGACGACGACGTCGGCGCGTTGATTCATCGAGGTCGGCGGATTGCGCCAGATCAGAACGCGGTTGTTGTTGGTGTCGGCGACGGCGACGATCTGGCCGTCGGTCGCGACGCCCGAGGGCGCGCGCATGCCGTTCTCGACGCCCAACTCAAACGTGTCGAAATCAGGCTGACCGAGCACGATGTCGGGCAGACCGACGCAAGCCGGGCAGTTGTCGTCTTGCGGAATCTCATCGTCGAGTTCAGGGATAAAGCCGTCGAGATTGTCGTAGACCAACACGCGGTTGTTGACCGGAGTAGCGGCGATACGGTTGCCGTCGGCGATGTACAGACGGTTGCCGCCCACCGCGACGCCGCCGGCCGAACCGATCGCCTCGCGGGACGACTGCGGATTCGACCGCGTGAAGGTGGTCTGGCCGACGACCAATCGCGCGGCCTGGTTGGTGACCCACTGCGGTTCGTCGGGCGACTGAGCCGGCAGAGGCGCCGCCCACAACGTGGCCAAGACCGCGGCGAACGCCGCTCCGCTGAGAATTCGTTTCGAAAGCTTCGTATGCATGCTGGTCGTGTCTAGATTCCCTTGGTGAGTCCGCCGTCGACGATCACATTCTCGCCGGTGACGTAGGAGGCCCGTTCGGAGCACAGGAAGGCGACGACGTCGGCGAGTTCCGCCGGGTCCGCCGTCCGCCGCAGCGGCGCTTCCGAAGCCATCCCTTCGATGATTTCGTCCCGCGTGACGCCGGCCGCCTCGGCGCGCTTGGCGGCGTTGCCGAGCAAGCGATCGGTGGCGGTCAGTCCGGGACCGACGTTGTTGAACAAGACGCCCTCGGGGCCGTACTCGTTCGAAAGCGATTTCATCAACCCGATGACGGCGCCGCGGATGCCGTTGGAGAGGATCAAGCCGTCGATGGGCTGCTTGACGGCCATCGAGGTGATCGAGACGACGCGGCCCCATTTCTGAGCGCGCATGTCGGGCAGAGCGCCGCGGATGAAGTAGTAGGTCGAGAGGAAACTGGTCTCGAAGGCGCGCTTCCAATCCTCGGTCGCGAAGTCGTCGAACCGCCCGGGAGGCGGACCTCCGCAGTTGGCGACGACGATCGAGACGGGACCGAACTCCGCGCGCACGTCATCGAGAAACTTCGTGACGGCGGCCTCGTCGGTCACGTCGACGGCGGCGGAGAAGACTTGGGCGTCGTGGGCTTGGCGGATCTCGGCGGCGGTCTGGTCGACCGCCGATTGGTCGCGCGAACAGATCGCGACGCGCGCTCCCTCGGCGGCGAGCGCTTCCGCCACGGCGCGGCCGATGCCTCGCGAGGAGGCGGCTACGACGGCCGTACGATTGCGGATGCCTAGATCCATAGCGAAAACGTGAGAAAAGGAACTCCGCGCGAGCGGCGCGAAGGCGAGAGTACCCCTGCCTGTATTACGTCACTCCGTAGCTTGAGGGTTTCGCAAATAAGCGTCGTCGCCCGAGAGCCAATCGGCGCGGACAGGAGCGAATACGTCCATCGCCAGCGAATCCTCGAGAGCCACGACGCGATGCGGCTCATGCGACGGAATCTCGACGACCTCGCCCGCCGAAGCCTCCACCGGCCCGGAGTCGAACTCGAAGCGCAGACGCCCTTCGAGCACGTGCGAAAGCTGCTCGTTGTCGTGGCTGTGGCGCGGCACGACCGAGCCCTCAGCCAGGTAGATCCGGGCCGTGGTCATGCGGCCGGAATGGATCACCTGACGAGCGATGCCTTCCGACATCTCCTCGCGCTCGATCGCATCCCACTTGTGCGTTTTTGCAGACACCCTCAGAAAAGCCCTGAAACCGTACATTGTACTAGGGTTGACGCCCTAGCGCTCGCCCTGTCGAACGGGCTCGGGTAAGATCATCACAGTGTTATTGCGAGTCCTATCCGCAACCAGCCTGCTGTTCGGACTGACGGCGGCATTATCGGCCCAACAGCCGCCCGCGCAGCAGGACTGGAAAGCGCTCCTCGAAGCAGGTACGGAAGCCGAGGACTATGCCGACTACAAGAAGGCAGAGGCGCTGCTGGAACAGGCCTGCACGCTGGCGCAAGCTGAAGCCGACGCCGAGCCTGAAACGACCGCGTGCCGTGCACTCGCTTACGCCTATGCAGTCGACGAGCAGTTTGGCGCGGCCGAAGCCACGCTCGCTGCGCTCGTCACCCGGCTCAAGCAGAGAGACGCGGCGCGCCCGCTGGTCGAGACAATACTTCAGCTCACCGACCTGCTCCACTCGGTCCAGCGATACGAGGAAGGTCTGGCTCTGCTGAAGCAGGCGGCGAGCCACTTTCCGCGACTGACGACCATAGAACGCGTTCGCGCCATGGCCGCTATCGGCGAGATGTACCTTGCCGTAGGCATGGACAAGGTCGGCATGAAACTGATCTACCACAGCCAGTCAGAACTCTTGATGAGCCGCAGCCTTGAGGATCCAGCCACAGTCGAGGTGTTCGCGGATCTCGCGTTTGTACTCACCACGAACAAGAAGCCGAAGAAGGCGATCGCTCTGCTGGAGCCCATCGTCGCCGCCATCGAGAAGCGCGCTCCGCAAGCCGACGAGATCGAGACCGAAGCTCACGCGGCCTACCGCAAGGTCATTCACCAACTCGCATCCAGCTACGCCGAGAGCGGCAAGAACAAGTTCGAAGAGGAGACACGCGAGAAGGCAACAGCCTGGCCGCGACGGAAACCGCCCCCGCCAGACGGCGCCGTCAGGGTGGACGATGGGATGACCGCTCCACGACTGGTCCACAAGGAAGAGCCGACCTACACCGAAGGGGCCAGGCACGCCGGAGCCCAAGGCACGGCCATTCTTGAGATCGAGGTGTGGCCCGACGGTCGGGCCCACAACGTTCGCGTGCTCCACTACCTGCCGTACGGACTGACTCTGCGCGGCATCGCGGCGGTGCGCGAGTGGCGCTTCCAGCCCGGGCTACGCAACCGCGAGCCGGTGAAGGTACAGGCCACAGTAGAGATCAACTTCAGGCTGCTGTAGCCGCCCCGTTCTACCGATGATTCTCCGCCTCGCCCTCGCCGTCCCGTTGGCTTTAGGCGGAACCGGTTTGGCCGCAGCCGACGACTGGAAATCTCTCTACGAAGCGGGGGTTGAGGCGGACGACTACGCGGACTGGAACGCGATAGCCGCCGCGCGCAAGTGGCGGTTCAATCCATCGGAGCACAAGGGGAAGGCGGTCAAGGTGCGCGCGACGATCGAGGTGCACTTCCGTGTGCGATGAGCGGCGACCGACCGAGCTATCCTGGGTCTCCTCGTGCAAGCGCGCGTCATCCAAGTTCATCCGGACGACAACGTCGCCGTCGTCGTCAATCCTGAAGGCCTCGCCGCCGGCGCCCGGCCAGCCGAAGCGCCGGAGTTGCTGGAGGCGATCCCGATGGGCCACAAGGTCGCGCTGGCGCCCATCGCAACCGGCGAGCCCGTGCGGCGCTACGGCGAAGTCATCGGCCTGGCGACCGAAGAGATTCCCGCCGGGGCCTGGGTCCGCGAAGACCGCGCCCGGATGCCCGAACCGCCGCGCCTCGAAGACCTCCCGCGCGCGACGGCCGTTCCGCCGGCGCCCGAGCCGCTTGAGGGCGTTACGTTCGAAGGGTTCTTGAATCCGGACGGCCGGGTCGCGACGAGGAATCTGCTCGGGATCACGACCACCGTCCAGTGCGTCGCGCCGACGGTCGAGCACGCCGTAGAACGCATCCGAAAGGAGCTGCTGCCGCGGTTTCCAAACGTCGACGACGCGGTTGCGATCACGCACGACTATGGGTGCGGAGTCGCGATCGACGCTCCCGGGGCGGCGATTCCAATCCGATCGATCCGTGAGTTGAGCCGTCACCCCAGCCTGGGCGGCGAACCGCTGGCGGTCTCGCTCGGCTGCGAGAAGATGCAGCCTGATCGGGTGTTCCCCGAGGCGCGGCTGCGCAATGCGGCCGCCGAGTTGCCGGTGGTGGTCGAGAGCAGCGAGAACTATGTGCTGCGGCTCCAGGACGAGCACCTGCGCGGGTTCCAAGACGCGGTGAATGCGATTCTCGCCTTCGCGGAGAAGCGACTGGCGGAGCTCGATCGGCGGCGACGCACGACGCGGCCGGCCTCGGATCTCGTGGTCGGCCTGCAATGCGGCGGCAGCGACGCGTTCTCGGGCCTCACCGCGAATCCGGCCGTCGGGCGCGCCGCCGATCTGTTGGTCCGTGCGGGCGCGACGGTGATGTTCTCGGAAGTCACCGAAGTCCGCGACGCGGTGCACCTGCTTACGCCGCGCTGCGCGACGCCGGAAGTCGCCGACAAACTGATCGACGAAATGCGTTGGTACGACCGCTATCTGGCCTCGGGCGAAGCCGACCGCAGTGCGAATACGAGTCCGGGCAACAAGCGGGGCGGCTTGCTGAACATCGTCGAGAAAGCGCTGGGTTCGGTCGCCAAATCGGGCACGACCGCGATCCAAGCCGTCGCTTCACACGGCGAGCGCGTGACGGCGAAGGGCCTCGTATTTGCGGCGACTCCGGCGTCGGACTTTGTGTGCGGCACGCAGCAGCTCGCGGCGGGGATGAACATGCACGTCTTTACAACGGGGCGCGGTACGCCTTACGGGCTGGCCTATGTGCCGGTGGTCAAGGTCGCAACCAATACGCCGCTGGCCGAGCGTTGGCCGGATCTGATCGACGTGGATGCGGGGCCGGTCGCGTCCGGCGCGCAGACGCTCGACCAGGCGGGGCGGGCGCTGTTTGAGAAGATTCTGGATGCGGCGTCAGGGCGTTACGAGACCTGGACCGACAAGTGGCGCCTGTACAACGATCTTGTTCCTTTTAACCCGGGTCCGGTTACGTAGTCAGCCCCTCGAATACCGGCCACAATTTGGGCGTGTTTTCCAGGCCGATGCCCGACGCCTGCGGCAGGGTTGTGCGGCCGTCTTCCAGCGCGCAATCGGCTGGGAGCGCGCCGAACGGTTCGAAGACGCGCGGGTAGGCCTCGTTGCCGCCGAGACCTAATCCGGCCGCGATGTGCAGCGCGAATTGGTGTCCGCCGTGGGGAACGCAGCGTCGGCGCGACCAGCCGTTCTGGCCGAGCATTTCGAGCGTGCGCAGGTACTCGACGAGGCCGTAGCCGAGCGCGGGATCGAACTGCATCCAGTCTCGCTCCGGCTTCATCCCTCCGTAGCGAACGAGGTTGCGCGCGTCGGCGGCCGAGAACAGGTTCTCGCCGGTCGCCACCGGGTTGTTCGACGCCGCGACGACTGCGCGGTTGATCTCGAAGTCGAGCGGGTCGCCCGCTTCTTCATACCACTGCAGATCGTACTGGTTGAGCGCCTCGGCGTAGGCTAGAGCGGTCGGCAAGTCGAAGCGTCCGTTGGCGTCGACGGCCAGCTTCACGTCCGGCCCGATCTCTTCGAGGACGGCTTCGATGCGGCGCCGGTCGTCGTCCAAGGGTGCGCCGCCGATCTTCATCTTGACCGTGCGGTAGCCCGAGTCGAGGTAGCCGCGCATCTCGGCCGTCAACTGTTCCAGGTCCTTGCCGGGATAGTAGTAACCGCCGGCGGCGTAGATCCAGACTTTCGGATCTGATTGTCCTTTGTTGTAGCGGTCGGCCAGAAGGCGCCACAGCGGGACGTCTTCGATCTTAGCGGCGAGATCCCACAGAGCCATGTCGAGCGTGCCGACGGCGACCGAGCGCTCGCCGTGTCCGCCGGGCTTCTCGTCGCGCATCATGGCGTCCCAGGCCGTGTGCGGATCGCAGGAGCCGGACTCCAACAGGCGCGGGATGAATCGCTCGCGGAGAAGGCCTTGCTGCGCGTATCGGCCGTTGGAGTTGAAGCCGTACCCGACGAGCGGTCGGCCGTCGCGGACTACGTCGGAGACGACCGCGACGACGGATGTGGTCATCTTGGCGAACGAGATATAGGCGTTCGAAATCTCTGACGCGATCGGAACGACGGCGTCGCGAACATCAACGATGCCCATCGTTGGAGGATAGCGTCCGCGAAGGGCCGGATGGACAAGCACGGGGCTATAATCAAGCGCAGATCGGGGATTTGATGATGACTATCGAACTGACCGGCGACCAACAGAAGCAGATTGAGGAGCAGGTCTCGCTTGGGCGGTTTCCGACGCCTGACGCGCTGGTCCGCGAGGCGGTCACTCGGCTGCTGGAAGAGGAAGCGGAGGCGGCGAGCGTGCGGCAAGCGGTTGCCAAAGGTCTAGAGCAGGCCGAACGTGGAGAGTTGCGACCAGCGGAAGAGGTATTCGCGGAACTTCGCGCCAAACATGGAATTCCGAATTGACTTCACGCTCCTAGCCCTGCAAGACCTGGACGATATCTGCTCGTGGGCCGTGTCTGAGGCGCCATCGCGCGGCGCCGACTGGTTCTTTCGATTGGAAGAAGCGATTCTAAGCCTTCGAACGATGCCCGAGCGCTACCCGGTCGCTCTGGAGTTCGCGCGTTCCACGCCATCTATCCGGCGAATGGTCTACGGCAGCAGACCTCACGGGTATAAGATCTACTACCGGATCGTCGGCGAGAGCGTCCAGGTGCTTCACGTCCGCCACGGCAAACGTGAAGCACCGGACCTGAGCGATCTCTTCCCCACGCAATAGGGTCAGGTAGGTCGACGTCGACCTACTGAAACGCGTCGCCCACGACCGGGAGTTCGTGATGCTCGGATATCCCCAGGAGAATCCAGTCCTCCAGCACCTCTTCCAGTTGCGTCCGGCAGGCCTCAAGCGTGGTCGCGTTGGCGAAGACGCCGTCGAAGCCCGGAATCTCGCCGTAGAACGTTCCGTCGTCCGAGAGAATCTCGTACGTCGCACGATCCATCGCCGACTGGACGTATTGCCGCAGCATCGCTACCCCTTGAGCATCTGCCGGATGACGTATTGCAGGATTCCGCCGTTCTGGTAGTACAGGACCTCTTGCGGCGTATCGATGCGCACGCGCGCCTCGAAGGTCACCGGATCGTGGCCGTTGTCGGGCGTCGCGGTGACGGTCACGGTTTTCGCCGCGCCGCCTTCAAGGCCGGTTACCGAGTACTGTTCGCGTCCGGTCAGCCCCAGCGACGACGCCGATTGGCCCGTCGGGAACTCCAACGGCAGCACGCCCATGCCGATCAAGTTCGAGCGGTGAATGCGCTCGTAGCTCTCGGCGATCACCGCCTTGACGCCCAGCAGCGTGGTGCCCTTGGCGGCCCAGTCGCGTGACGACCCCGAGCCGTACTCCTTGCCGGCCAGGACCAGCAACGGAACGCCGGCGGCTTGGTACTCCATCGAGGCGTCGTAGATCGACGTCTGCTTGCCGTCCGGCAGGTGCTGCGTCCAACTGCCCTCGGTTCCCGGCGCCAACTGGTTGCGCAAGCGCACGTTGGCGAACGTGCCGCGCATCATCACCTCGTGGTTACCGCGTCGCGAGCCATAGGAGTTGAACTCGTGCTTCGGTACGCCTTGCTCTTGGAGATACTTTCCGGCCGGGCTGTCTTCCTTGATTGCGCCCGCGGGGGAGATGTGGTCGGTCGTTACCGAGTCGCCGAGCAGCGCCAGCACCCGCGCGCCCTCGATGTCGGAAACCGGATCGGGCTTCGGCGCCATGTCCTCAAAGAACGGCGGGCGACGGATGTAGGTCGAAGCGCCGTCCCAGTCGTAGAGCTCGGACTCAGGCGACTCGAGCGAACTCCATTTCTCCTCGCCTTTGAAGACGTCGGCGTAGATGGAGCGGAACATTTCGGAGTTGATCGTCTTCTGAATCGTCTCCTGGATCTCGTCCTGCGTCGGCCAGACGTCTTTCAAGAAGACGTCCTTGCCTTCGAGGTCCTGGCCGAGCGGTTCGTTCTGGAGATCGACGTCCATCCGTCCGGCGAGCGCGTAGGCCACGACTAGCGGAGGCGACGCGAGGTAGTTCATGCGCACTTCGGGATGCACGCGTCCTTCAAAGTTGCGGTTGCCCGAAAGCACGGAGCAGACCGAGAGATCGCCTTCTTTGATCGCGGCCGAGATTTCTTCGGGCAGCGGGCCCGAGTTGCCGATGCAGGTCGTGCAGCCGTAGCCGACCGTGTTGAAGCCCATCAGGTCGAGCGATTCGTTCAGCCCGGAAGCCTGCAGGTACTCGGTGACGACTTTCGATCCGGGCGCCAGCGAGGTCTTGACCCAGGGCTTGACCTGTAGGCCGCGCTCGACGGCTTTCTTGGCGACCAAGCCGGCGCCGATCATCACGGCCGGGTTCGACGTGTTCGTGCAGCTCGTGATCGCCGCGATCACGACCGAGCCGTGCTTGAGTTCGAACTTGGATTCTTTCGAGGTCGTCTTGACGGCGGCGGCGCGCGCGGTCGCCACGGCCGTTCCGCCGCCCGAGGTCCGCTCGAGGATCTCGCTCAGCGATTCCTCGAACATGGAGTTCGCGCTCTTGAGCGGCACGCGGTCATGCGGACGCTTGGGGCCGGCCAACGACGGCTCGACGTCGCCCATGTCGAGTTCCAGAACGTCGGTGTAGTCGGCGTCGGGATCGTCGTCGCGACGCCAGAAGCTCTGCTCTTTGGCGTAGGCTTCGACGAGCGCGATCTCTTCTTCGTCACGGCCGGTTAGCCGCAGGTACTTGAGCGTCTCCTCGTCGACGGGGAAGATGCCGCAGGTCGAGCCGAACTCGGGCGCCATGTTGCCGAGCGTCGCGCGGTCGGCCAGCGGGAGGCCGGAGAGTCCCGAGCCGAAAAACTCCACAAACTTGCCGACGACGCCCTTGTCGCGCAGCATGTCGGTGACCGTCAAGACGAGGTCGGTCGCCGTCGCGCCTTCGGGCAAGCGGCCGGTCAGCTTGAAGCCGATCACTTGCGGAATCAACATCGTCACCGGCTGGCCAAGCATCGCCGCCTCGGCCTCAATGCCGCCGACGCCCCAGCCGAGAACGCCCAGGCCGTTGACCATGGTGGTGTGCGAGTCGGTGCCGACGAGCGTGTCGGGATAGGCGACCGGCAGTTCGCCCGCTTGCTGCGAGAAGACGACCCGCGCGAGGTATTCGATGTTGACTTGGTGCACGATGCCGGTTTCCGGCGGCACCACTTTGAAGTTCGAGAACGCCTTTTGCCCCCACTTGAGAAACTGGTAGCGCTCGCGATTGCGGTGGTACTCGATCTCGGTGTTGAAGGCCAAGGCGCCGGCGGTGCCGAAGCGATCGACCTGCACGGAGTGGTCGATGACCAGCTCGGCGGGCTGCAGCGGGTTGATCTTTTTGGGATCGCCGCCCATCGCCTTCATCGCCTCGCGCATGGCCGCCAAGTCGACCACCGCGGGCACGCCGGTGAAGTCCTGCATGAGCACGCGGGCCGGGCGATAAGCGATCTCCTGGCTCGGCGTCGCCTTGGCGTCCCAGTCGGCCAGGGCTTCGATGTCGGACTGGGTGACGGTCTGCCCGTCTTCAAACCGGAGCAGGTTTTCGAGGAGGATTTTGAGGGAGTAGGGCAGCCGCGCGAGCTTCTGGTCGCCGATCGCGTCCAGCCGATAGATTTGGTACTGCTTGCCATTGACCGAAAGGGTCGATTGCGCTCCGAAGCTGCTCATAATTGGTGATTTCCTCCCCGTGAACCGTTGAATTTTCTATTTTCGCACTCGGAGCGCGGGAGCCGCTAGTTTTGGGCGTCCGCGGGCGCGCAGGCATCAAGACATCAGCCATGTTATGCTTTGATGCATGAGGACGACGCTCACGCTCGACGACGATGTAGCCGTGCAGCTTGAGCGGATGCGCGTGGAGAAACGCATCACCCTCAAAGAGGCCGTGAACAGCGTCTTGCGTCGAGGACTGGCGAATCCAGAATCGTTGCAGAGCAGAGCTAAACCGTTCAAGACGCGGAGCGTGTCGGTGGGACGGCTGAAGATCCAGAACCTCGACAACATCGGCGAAGTCCTGGCTCAGCTGGAAGGAGAGGACTACAAGTGATCCTCGTCGACGCGAACCTGCTCGTCTATTCCCACCTCCGGCAAAGCGATTTTCACGACCAAAGCAGACGTTGGCTGGACGACCGGATCAATCAGGGCCGCGGCGTTGCCCTTCCTTGGCAGTCGCTGCTGGCGTTCTTGCGAATCGTGACGAACCGGCACCTCTCCGAGTCGCCCCGACCGATCGACGACGCCTGGCGGCAAGTGCAGGACTGGCTTGATGCGCCAGGCGTTTGGAGCCCGGAGCCGGGAGAAAGGTTTTCAAGGATACTGGCTCATTTGATCGTCGAGTCGCAGGCCACGGGAAACCTCGTCGCCGACGCATATCTAGCCTCCCTGGCGATGGAGCACGGCCTGATCCTTTGCAGTGCGGATCAGGACTTCGCACGATTCCCCGGCTTGCGTTGGGAAAACCCGCTCGCCGCTTAGCCGTTACAATCCGAGGGCCGATGCGCCTGCTCGCCTTCGTTCTCCTCGCCGTCACCACTGTCGCCCCGACCGTCTTGGGCGACGAGCGCCCCAACGTTCTGTTCATCGTCTCCGACGACCTGAATACGAACCTTCCGAGTTACGATCACCCGCTCGTCCATGCTCCGAACCTTCAGCGGCTGGCCGAACGCGGCGTGCAGTTCGAACGTGCGTATTGCCAGTGGCCGGCTTGCTCGCCGTCGCGCACGTCGTTTATGACCGGTCTTTACCCCGAGCAGTCGGGCATGATCAAGAACGGCGGGGACCACTTCCGCCGCTACCTGCCCGACTGGACCACGCTGCCGCAGCTTTTCCGGCAGGCCGGTTACTTCACCGCGCGCGTCGGCAAGATCTTGCACTACCGCGTGCCGGGGAGCATCGGGACCAACGGCGAGGACGATCCGGAGAGCTGGGACCAGGTCGTCAATCCCATCGGCCGAGACAAGACGGACGAGCCGATCATCTATACGACGGGCGGACCGGGCGACTTTGGGGCGACTCTGAGTTGGCTTGCCGCCGACGGAGACGATTCGGAGCAGACTGACGCCCACGGGGCCTCCGCCGCGGTTCGGCTGCTTGAGGAACACCGAGACGAACCTTTCTTCCTCGCCGTGGGTTTCTATCGGCCGCACACGCCTTATGTGGCGCCCAGGAAGTACTTCCAGCGCTATCCGCTCAGCCTGATTCGGCTGCCGGTTGAGCCGCTCGATGATCTGCTCGACGTGCCGGCCGCGGCGTGGGTTCAGAGGACGTATCAAGACGACTTGAGCGAGCTCGATCAGCGCCGCGCCGTGCAAGCCTATTACGCGTCGATCACATTTCTCGACGCCCAAGTCGGGCGCGTACTGGACGCCGTCGACCGGCTTGGGTTGGCCGAGGAGACGATCATCGTCTTTGTCTCCGACCACGGCTATCACATGGGCGAGCACAAGCTTTGGCAGAAGACGACGCTGTTTGAAAATTCGGCGCGTGTTCCGATGATCGTCTCGGAGCCGGGGTTTGATGCGACGCGCGGGAAGCGCAGCGGAGCGGTCGCGGAACTGCTCGATCTCTACCCTACGCTGGCTGATCTGGCGGGCCTCGAACTGCCGGTCGAGCTGCCGGGGCGTAGCCTGCGACCGCAGCTAGAAGACGCGGCGACGCCGGGAAAACCGGCCGCGCTGACGACCTTTCGCAGCGTCGACCGTCAGCACGTGAGCCGCGATCGGCACCGCCCGGCGGTCATGGGGCATTCGATCCGCACGGAGCGGTACCGCTATACGGAGTGGGGCGAGCGAGCCTGGCAAGGGGCGGAGTTGTACGACCACAACCGGGACCCGAAGGAGTTCACGAACTTGGCCGATGACCCGGAGATGGCGGCCGTTCGCGCGCGGCTGAAGGATCTGTTGGCGACGCGGAAGGCGGAATCGAGGGAGAAGCCGCGCGGAAGGTAGACTTTAGCCCCGATACGCGTCTCGGCGATTCAGGACTCGAAGAATCCGGTATGTCTCGTCCGATTCCCGCTCGAAGCGGACGCGCCAGGGACCGACTCGCAGCCGGTAATCGGCAGCGGAGCCTTGGAGCTTTCGCACGTCTCCGTGACCGGTAGCGGCGAACTTCTCGATCGCGTCCAGAACTCGTCTGACAGTCTCGCGATCCAGCGCACGAAGATCCGACTCGGCGCGTCTTGAGAGGACGAACGAAGCCATCTAGAGGCCTAGGTCTCGCCGCAGATCCGCGACGGACGGCCCGCTTTCGCCGGCAGCGAGCGACTCTCGCGCCTCACGAACGGCCGCTTGCTCGTCGGCAGTTTCCGGCTCATCGTCGTCCGGCGCGGCGGCCAGAGCCCTTGCCACGGGTGACATGGCGGACTCCAGGACCGCGCGCACGGAATCGAGACGGCCCTCAGGTAGTCCGTCGATCAGGGCATGCAGATCGGCGCGCGTGGTCATGGGATCTGGTCATAGACTAGCATCGAGCGAGGGGATGGCCGCTCCGCATCGAAGGCGCTAAGTCGACGAATACCTACCAGTACCAGCGTAGCTTGAGGGCCGCTGTGCGCGGTTGGACTACGCGGGTGCCTACGAATACGGATTGGAAATTATATAGCGCCGTTCGGTTCGTTAGGTTCGAGACTTGGGCGATAATTTCCCATTGCCGCAAGTCGTTTCGGCGGAATTCATATCCGAATGCGGCATCGACGATCGTGCGAGGCCGCACGCGTGGGACGTCGCGATCTAAGTCGACATAGGGCAGCTGATCGAAGAAATCGGGATCTTCGGCTACTTCGATCGGGTCGGATGGGTTCGAGACTAGCCCGGAGTCGTAGCGCGCCTGCCAGCTCATCCACCAGCCGGCTTTGGCGCGATAGGTTCCCAGTGCGGCTACCGACAGCGGCTGGTCGTGGTCGATGACGAAGGGGCCTTCGCTCAATAGGTCCAGAGCGTCCGCGCCTAGGAACAAGCCGCCGGTAAACGGGGGCGTCACGACGACGCGGTAGTGCGTCGCGCTCAGCGAGGCCGTCCATCGCCGCCAGTCGGGGATCGACAGTCTGGCCTCGACGCCGTTGACGTTCGACTGGGCGAGCGAGGTCGGGAAGATCACTCCCGTATTGAGGAAGTTGTCGTTGTCCTGCAGGTTCTCGGAGCTCTTGTGGAAGAACGCCCCCGTCACTCGCGCCATCGGACCCAGCCGTTGCTCTAGACCCACCTCGTAGACGTCTTGCACCTGCGGCTCGATCGCCAGGGAGCCGCCGTTCAAGCCCCGGCGTACTTCGGGCGGCGCCAAGGTGGAAGCTTCGTCGGAGTTGGCGAGTATGAGATTTTCGTTTGGCGGCGTCTGGTAGTTCCGGTTGTAAGAGGCTCGGAATACGGTTCCCGTCTTTTCGAAGTGGTAAGCCGCTCCTAGGCGTGGTTGTAGATGCCCGCCTCCGACTAAGAAATCGTAGCGATCAAAACGTACTCCGATATTGAGCAATAGATCGCCCAATTGAATTCGGTCTTGCGCAAATACGGTTCCCAAGCGGCCTGATCCGTCGCCCGAGAAGCGGAAGAAGTCGCCGCCGCGCGTTAGGTCGTGCGCCAAGAGGTTCGGATTGAACTCCGGCGAGTCGGGCGAATTGAAGCGCGGGTCGGTCAGCGCGAACATGAAGTTTTCGCTGACAGGGAAATACTGGTAGTCAGCCCCGAGCCGTAGCGTGTGTCGACCGCGGATGACGTTCAGTCGGTTCAATGTCGCGACAGTCGAGAGATGTCGCGCGAGCGACGACATGACCGGGGTATCGCCGGGGCTCTCCAGCAACTGCGCCGTCGTCGTTCGATAGGACGTCGTCGAATCGAACGTCGCCGACGGGCCGAGCAAGCGCACGTAACCCAAAGAGACCGCCGCGTCTTGCAAGCGTCGCCGTTGGGCCTGGCCGTTGGCGTGTTGCGAGCGCAGGTTCGCCAACTGGAACGACGATCGCCCGGCCATGGCGCTCAGCCGAAAGATGTTTTTGGGCGAGGCCTGATAGTCGAGTCGCGTGAACAGCCGCTCGGCGTTGCCGCCGTTGTGCAGGTTGTCGAGCGACGGCGTGTCCAAAAATCGGTTGCTCTTGAGCGCGGAGAGCGCCGTGAACCAGCCGAGTTTGCCGGCCGTACCGCCGGCTTGGCCCGACGCGCTGGCGGTCCCGAAGCGCGCCGTGCCCAACTCCAACTGACCAAAGTTCCTGCGCCCGGCGTCGAAGCCCGACCGCGTGGTGATGTTCGCGACGCCCGAAACCTTCGCCCCGTACTCGGGCGGTACGTCGCCGGTGTAGAGTTCGATGGTTTGGACGAGGCTCGGATCGATCGAGGTGGCGAATGAACCGGTGAATTGGTCGGAGATCGGCATCCCGTCGATGACGTAGGTCATCTGGTTGTGCGCGCCGCGGGGGTGGATCGCGCCGTTGGCGTTGGCGGCGAATCCGGGGAAGTTCAGCAGCGCCGCCTCGAGACCCCGCGCGCCCACCTGGAGCGGCATGGTCTCAAGCGACTCGCGGCTCAACTCTCCGCGCGTGCCGGTCGTCTGCGTATCGAGCAGATCCGCGCGGGCGCCGACGGTCACATCCACGGACTCGGATACGGCCGCGATCTCCAACTCGATCGCGAGGGTCACCGGCACCGTCGTGCGCAACACGGCTTCGCGCGAATCCGCCGTGAAGCCCGGCGCCTGGACCGATACGCGATACCGCTCGAACGGAATGTTCAGGAGTTCAAACCGGCCCGCGTCGTCGGTCGAGGTGGTGCGGGTTAGTCCGGCGCGGGGGTTTTCGAGACGCACCTCCGCGCCTTCCACGGAGTTTCCGGCTGGATCGACGACCGTGCCCCGGAGCACGCCGGAGGCCTGACCGAACGCGGTCGAGGCGCTCAGCAGGGCGATCCAGACATATTTAGTCATGCCTAATTTCATGCTTGGGAAACTCTAATATATTCTATCGTCGCCCCAACATCAACCCCTTATCGTCAGCTCATTCGGCCTGATCATATTTCCATGAAGACATAAAGATGCTATCATCCGAGAGCCATGCGAACGACGGTCGACATTCCCGACGACACCTATCGGCGCTTGAAGATCAAGGCCGCTGAAGAAGGGGTCACTGTGCGCTCGCTGATCCTGCGCGGCGTCGATCGGACACTCGGCGAGCCGCAGGACAAGCCGAAGCGCGAGATCGACTTCCCCCTGATCCGCAGCGCGCGCAAGGACAAGATCGACCTAACGCGCGAGCAGGTTAGCGAGGCGATGTTCGGATGAAGCGGCCGGAAAAGAGAAACGAGTCGGACAAGGAGCCCAAGCAGCCGCCGTCGGATCGGGGGATCAGCTTCCCGATCATTAAGGGCGACGGCAAGCGGAAGATCAACCTAACTCGCGAGCAGATTGATGAAGCGATGTTTGGTTGACCTGAACGTCTGGGTGGCCGCCGTGTACGAAGGCCACTCTCACAACACCCGAGCGTTGGACTGGTTCCGCGAAGCCGATTTCGAGTTTCAGTTCTGTCGCCAGACCCAAATGGGGCTTCTGCGCCTGCTGACCGAGCGCCGAGTCATGAAAGACGAGGTGCGTACGCTGATCGAAGCCTGGGAAACCTACGATCGACTTCGCGAGTCCGGGGTCAGCTATTGCGAAGAACCTGTCGGACTTGAGTTCGACTTTCGCGCCTTCTCCAACCTCCCGCTCGCCGCTCCTAAGCTCTGGGCTGACGCCTACCTCGCCGCGTTCGCCAACGCCGCCGGTCTCGCCTTCGCCACTTTCGACGCCGCTTTCGCCAACCGCAACCAGGTCCGAGACCTGCTCGTGATCCCCTAGCGCCGTTCTCCCGCCCGCGATCGCCTGTGTATCCTAGGGGCTCGCGAGCGCTGACTGATGCCTGAAACCTACGAGAAACTCGGATCCTTTTACCTCGGAAAAACCTACGACTTCGACGCGGGCGAGCACACCGAGGACCTCCTCCTCTACGACTCCAAGGACCTGACCACGCACGGCGTCTGCTTCGGCATGACCGGCTCGGGTAAGACCGGCCTGTGCACCGTTTTGCTCGAAGAGGCGCTGATCGACGGAATCCCCGTGATCGCGATCGATCCGAAGGGCGATCTTGGGAATCTGCTGCTGAACTTCCCGAAGTTCCAGCCTAAGAACTACGAGCCGTGGATCGAGGAATCCGTCGCCAAGCGTGAAGGGCAGACCGTCCCCGAGTACGCCAAGTCGCAAGCCGCGCTGTGGAAGAAAGGACTCGCTTCTTGGGGGCAGAAAGGGGACCGTCTCCAGCGTCTGCAAGACGCCTGCGAGATGACGATCTATACGCCGGGCTCCGAAGCCGGCATTCCAGTCTCGATGCTCAAGAGTTTTCAGGCGCCGTCGGAGGAGTTGCGCGCCGATCGCGAGCAGATGCGCGAACGCGTGGCCGCGGCGTCGGCTTCCCTGCTTGGTCTGCTGGGTATCGACGTCGATCCGGTCCAGAGCCGCGAGCACATCCTCATCTCGCTCTTGCTCGACAAGGCCTGGAGCGAGGGACGCAGCCTGAGTCTGCCCGACGTCATCGGCCAGATCCAAGCGCCGCCGGTCGAGCGCGTCGGCGTCTTCGACCTCGAGTCCTTCTACCCGTCGAAGGAACGCATGACGCTGGCGATGTCGCTGAACAACTTGCTCGCCTCGCCGGGCTTCGAGGCTTGGCTTGCGGGGGACGCGCTAGATCTTTCGAAGATGCTGTACGGCGAGGACGGCAAACCGCGTCTGTCGATCTTCTCGATCGCACACCTCAACGACGCCGAACGCATGTTCTTCGTCTCAAGCCTGCTCAATGAGACGCTGTCGTGGATGCGTCGACAGTCGGGTACGTCGTCGCTGCGCGCGCTGCTCTATATGGACGAAATCTTCGGCTACTTGCCGCCGACCGCGAACCCGCCGTCGAAGCAGCCGCTGATGACGCTGATGAAGCAGGCGCGCGCGTTCGGTCTTGGCGCGCTGCTCGCGACGCAGAACCCCAAGGACCTCGATTACAAGGCACTCTCGAACGCCGGGACTTGGTTCATCGGGCGGCTACAAACCGATCGAGATCGCGACCGGGTGCTCGACGGGCTGGAAGGCGCGGCGGCCGGCGCCGGCACGCCGTTCGACCGCAAGGAGATGGAGGCCCGCATTTCGTCGCTGGGCAAACGCGTGTTCCAGCTCTACAACATCCACGAGCGCGAACCGGCCGCCTTCCAAACCCGCTGGGCGATGTCGTACCTCTCGGGCCCGTTGACGCGCGCGCAGATCGAGCGGCTGATGCGCGACCGCAAGGCTAAGCGCCAGGCCGCGCAGCCGGTCTCCGCCGTCGCCGCTCAAGCCGAATCGAAACCGGTCGTCGAACAGCGACCGCAACTTCCTTCCGACGTGCCGGAGTTCTTCGCCCCGGTTCGCACGATCGGCCCCGCCGACGCCAAGCTGGTTTGGGAGCCGGCGCTGGTCGGCGCCGCTCGCGTCCTGTTCTCCGACGCCCGAAAGAAGATCGACGCTTCACGCGACCTGTTTGAGATGACGCCGGTCGAGGACGACGCCACGCCGGTCGACTGGGAGGCGGCCGAGTCCGTCGAGCTGTCTCCCGACGATCTCGAAGACGAACCGCGTCAGGACGGAGAGTGGGGCGAGCTTCCGTCGCAGGCTCACAAGACCAAGAGCTATACGACTTGGGGGCGGCGCTACAAGAGCAAGATCTACGCCGAGGAGCGCCTCAATATCTACAAGTGCGCCGCGTTGAAGGCCTTCTCTGAGCCCGGGGAAGACGAGCGGGATTTCCGTATCCGTCTCGAAGACCTCGCCCGTGAGAAGAGGGATCTACTGAAGGAGAAATTGCGCAAGAAGTACGAGCCAAAAATCGCCCGCCTCGAAGACCGCGTCCGAAAAGGCGAGCAAAAGGTCGAGAAAGAGAAGCAACAAGCGAGCTCGCACACGATGTCGAGCGTGCTCTCGATCGGCTCCTCGATCCTCGGCGCCGTCTTCGGTCGGAAGGTCGTCTCGGCGACCAACGTCCGCAAGCTCGGAACCGCCGCGCGCTCGATCGGTCGAGCCGGGGAGCAGCGTGCCGACGTCGGCCGCGCAGAAGCCGATCTTGAAGCGCTGAAGCAGCAACTGGCCGACCTCGAAGCCGAATTCGTTGCCGAAGTCGACGCGGCGGAAGACTCGGTCAACCCGCTCACCGAGGAACTGGAAACCCTCCAAATCCGGCCGAAGAAAACCAACATCGACCTACGCTTGTTGGCCCTATGTTGGATGCCCTACTGGCGATCGGACAAAGGCGGACTGACGCCCGCGTGGGAGTAACCGAATTCAGTTCGTAACAAGATCCGATTTTCGGGCGGTAATCTGCTACGATTCTCCACAACCTCGGAGAGGACCTTATCTATGAACTACAAGATCGAAGAAGTCGAGGGCATCGGCCCGAAGTACGGCAAGAAGCTCGCCGCGGCGGGCGTCGGCACCACCGGAGCGCTGCTCAAAGCAGGCGCGACGCGCAAGGGTCGCAGCACGCTGGCCGAGTCCACGGGAATTTCGGACAAACTCATCCTAGAATGGTGCAACCTCGCCGACCTGATGCGAGTCAGCGGCATCGGCAAGCAGTTCGCCGAGTTGCTTGAGGCCGCCGGCGTCGACACCATTAAGGAACTCCGCAAGCGCAACGCCAAGAACGTCGCCGCCAAGATGAAAGAGGTGAACGACGCCAAGAAGCTGGCGCGTTCGACTCCGTCGGAATCGATGGTCGCCCGTTGGATCGAAGCCGCCAAAGGGATGGAGCCCTCGATCAAGTACTAGCCGCAAGCGCCCTTGCTCAGATCTCGCCCGCGTAACGCAACCCGACGTTCGCGGGCGTAATCATTTCGTGCTCGGTAAACACGGCCGGCGGCAGCGGTTCGCCGTCGAGCAAGTTCACGGCTAGTTCCATCAGCCGCTCGCCGTAGCGCTCGGGGAAGTAGGCGACCGACCCGAGCAGCCGGGTTCCGGTTCGCCGTAGTTCGCGGCGCCCCTCGGCCGAGGCTCCCTGGCTAACGGCGACGCATTCTTGTGCGGCGCCGGCCTCCTCGGCCGCCCGCAGCACCCCCAACACGCTGGGGTCGTTGATGCCGGAGATCAGCGTGATCTCGCCTGACCGCAAGACGCGTCTACCGGCCTCGAGCCCGCCCTCGAACGTTCCGCCTCCGTCCACTCGCACGACTCGCCGCGCATCGACGGGCATCTTCTCGGACAGACCGGCCAGCGTACCCTCCAGGCGCGACTCGGCGAGCGCTCCGGCGACCGGCATCCCGACCAGCAGAATCCGTTCCGGCTTCGTCCACCCGTGGCGCTTGGCCCAGGCGCCCAACGCACGCCCGGCGATCAGCCCGGCGCGATAGTTGTCCGCACCGAAGAACAGCGCCCCGGGATGCGGAATATCGATCGCGATTAACGGGATCCCGGCCTCGCGAAACTTCGCCGCTACCGCTGGGGCGGCCTCCACGAAGGTCTGGAACTCGATCGCCGCGTCCACGCGTTCGCGAATCAACTGATCGGCGCCGCGCAGCGCCGCTTCGGCGCTGAACCGATTGTCGACTTCCACGAGTTGAATATTGCGCTCCGCCACCGCCCGCCGAACCCCGTCGGCCACCTCCCGAGCGAACGCACTGTCCGGCGTCTGCCCGGCGAAGCCCAGCCGAAACCGCGGCCGTTCAAGCGGCGCGATCCGCAAGCGGTAACTCTGCGCGTCGGCGCGCTCCAGAAGGCCCTCGTGCTCGAGCGTCCGCAAGAGTCGGAAGGTGCGCGAGGTGTTCAAGCCGGTCCGCGCGACGACATCGGTCAGATTGAGCGTCTCGTCTCGCCGGCGGAAGGCGCGCAGGACCTCGCAGGCCCTCATGACCGAATCGATCAGATAGCGGCCGCTGTTCGCCTGTTTTTCATTCAACGAAAAAACAATAGCATATAGCCTTTTCTCTAGAGCGTGAATAGAAGGGATTGGAGCCGATGACGATTTCGATGAACGAAAACCGATAGCTCGATTGACACCCTTTTCCCCGTGTGGTCTGGTAAGAACCGCATGTCTCGCGCTCGAATCGCGGCCGTTGCCGCCGTGCTCCCGATCTTTACGTTCTCGCTCACGGCCCAGGAACTTCCGCCTGCAGCCGAGCGAACGGTCGACTTCCAGAGCGATGTTCAGCCGTTGTTCGAGCAGCGCTGCTACGCCTGTCACGGCTCGGCGATGCAGATCTCCGGCCTGCGTCTCGACCGCAAGTCCGCGGCCATGAAAGGAGGGCACTCGGGTCCGGCGATCCTCCCGGGCGATTCTGCTGAGAGCCGCCTGGTCCACATGATCGCCGGCTACCGCGTGAAGGCGGCGATGCCCCCCGGCGGCCCGGCGTTGACGCCGGAGGAGATCGGCCTCGTCCGCGCCTGGATTGACCAGGGCGCCGAGTGGTCGGCGGACGACGAGCCCGAAGTCGCCGAGGCGCCGGAAGAGATCACCCACTGGGCGTGGCAGCCGCGGTCCGTGCCGGAGCCGCCGGAGGTGAATTCGGACGCCGAGGTCCGCAATCCAATCGACCAGTTCGTGCTCGCCCGTCTTTCCGAGGAGGGCCTTGAGCCGTCTCCCGCAGCCGACCGCGAAACCCTCGCGAGACGCGTTTCGCTGGACCTTACCGGTCTGCCGCCGACGCCTCAGCAAGTCGCTCAATTTGAAGCTGACCAGCGGCCCGGCGCCTACGGTCGTCTCGTCGAGCGCCTGCTCGCCTCCGAACACTACGGCGAAAAGTGGGCGACGCACTGGCTCGATCAAGTGCGCTACGCCGACTCCGACGGATACGAAAAGGACGATCCGCGTCCGCGGGCCTGGCGCTACCGTCACTGGGTCATTGAAGCGCTGAACCGTGACCAGCCGTTCGACCAATTCACGGTCGAGCAGATCGCCGGCGACCTGCTTCCCTTCCCTACGCCCGAGCAACTGACGGCGACCGGCTTCCACCGCAACACGCTCAAGAACCGCGAGGGCGGCGTCAACAAAGAACAGTTCCGCTTTGAGGAAAACGTCGATCGCGTGAACACCATCGGCACGGTCTGGCTGGGCATGACGATCGGTTGCGCCCAGTGTCACGACCACAAGTACGACCCGGTCAAGCAGGAAGACTACTACCGGTTCTTCGGGTTTGTGAACTCGATGGACGAGCAGTACGTCCACGCGCCGCTTCCGGGCGAACGCGGCGCGTGGCTGCAAACGCACGAAGCCTACCGCCGCGCCCGCGAGGAGTTGCTGTGCGAGTACGGCGTCACCGATCTGCAACCCGAATGGGAAAAGAAGGTCATCTACCACGGGAAGAACCCGGGGCTCGACACCGCCTGGGACGTCAACTGGGACACGCTCGCCAAGATGTCCGACGGCGGCGAGTACTTCATCCTGATTCCCGCCGAACAGCGAACCGAGCGCCAAGCCGACGTCGTCACCGACTACTTCATCCGCTTCTACACGCAGGTCGTCAGCCGCGACCGCTACAAGCAACTGGGCTGGTCGGAGCTCCGCTCGAAGCTGGCCAAGCTCCGCGCGCGCTTCCCGCAGATGAGTGAAGCGCGCGCCGTGAAGGCGCTGGACGAACCTCGCACGACGCACATCCATGTGCGCGGCCAATGGGATCGCGAGGGTATCGAGGTCGCACCCGACGTCCCCGCGTTTCTACCGGCGATCACAACCTTGGAGCAGGGCGCACAGCCCACGCGCCTGGATCTCGCCCGCTGGATCGTAGCCCCGGAGAACCCGCTCACCGCGCGGGTCATTGTGAACCGCATTTGGCAGGAGTACTTCGGCGTCGGTCTTGTCTCGACGTCGGACGATTTCGGCACGCAGGGCGAGAAGCCCAGCCACCCGAGGCTGCTCGATTGGTTGGCGCAAGACTTCATCGACTCGGGCTGGAGCCTGAAGCATCTGCACCGGCGGATCGTCGACTCGGCGACCTATCGTCAATCCTCGAACTCTAGGCCCGAGCTCGACGAGCGCGATCCCGACAATCGCCTGCTCGCCCGCCAGCAACGGATCCGCCTGCCCGCTGAGTTCATCCGCGACTCCGCCCTGCGCGTCTCCGGCCTCTTGAACCCGGAGGTCGGCGGCAAGAGCGTCTATCCGCCGATTCCCGACGGCGTCACCAGTCTGAGCTACGCCGGCGGCTTCAGTTGGCCCGGCAAGCGCGGCCCCGATCAGTACCGCCGAGGCCTCTACATCCACTTCCAACGCACGGTCCCCTACCCGTTCCTGATGACCTTTGACGGGTCGGAGCGATCGGTTACCGAGTGCTCGCGCGAACGCTCGAACACTCCGCTCCAGGCGCTCAATCTGCTCAATGATCCGGTCTTCATGGAGACGGCGCAGGGGCTGGCCACGCGCGTGCTTACGGAGATTCCGACGGACGAGTTCGACACCCGCCTTGACTACGCCTATCGGCTCGCCCTGGCCCGCAAGCCGTCCCAGACCGAGCGCGCCCGCCTCGCCGACTACTACCGCGATCAGATGCGCCTGCTCGACGAGACGGAAGATTCCGCCGAAGGCTGGTACCCGACCGCTCTCGAAGGCGTCGACCGCACCGAAGCCGCCGCCTGGACCGGGGTCAGCCGCCTGCTGCTCAACTTGGACGAATTCATTACCCGCGAGTAGTGTTCACAAAGAAAAGCCCCATGTTCGACGAACGCACCTATCGCCAAACCCAATCTCGCCGCGGCTTCCTGGAGCAATGCACGGCCGGCCTCGGCACCCTTGCTCTGGCCAATCTGCTCCAAGCCGAAGGCCGTACCGGGGATCCGCTCGCGCCCAAGGCCCCGCACTTCCCGGCCAAGGCGAAGAACGTGATCTTCCTCTTCCAGGCGGGAGCGCCCAGCCAGATGGATCTCTTCGATCCGAAGCCGGTGCTTGAGAAGTACCACGGCCAGTCGCTGCCGTCGGAGCTCACCGAAGACCTCCAGCTCGCCTTCATCAAGAAGAACGCCCAGGTCCTCGCCTCGCAGGCCAAGTTCAAACAGTGCGGCCAGTCGGGCATGGAGGTCTCGGATCTGGTTCCGCATACGCAGAAGATCGCCGACAAGATCTGTCTCGTCCGCTCGATGTTTTCCGAGGCGTTCAACCACCATCCCGGCCAATCGATGCTGATGACCGGCAGCCCGCTGATCGGTCGTCCGACGATCGGCTCGTGGCTGACCTACGGTCTCGGTTCGGAGTCGCGCAATCTGCCGGGTTTTGTCGTGCTGTCGAGCGGCCGCGGCACCTCCGGCGGTTCGTCGAACTGGTCGTCCGGATTCATGCCCTCGACCTACCAAGGCACGCCCTTCCGCTCCTCGGGCGACCCGATCCTGTACCTTTCGAACCCCGACGGCGTCACCGACCCCATGCAGCGGCTCTCGCTCGACGCGCTCAAGGACCTCAACCAGGAACGTCTTGACCGCACCGGCGACCAGGAGATCGCTTCCCGCATCCAGAACTACGAGCTCGCCTTCCGGATGCAGTCGGCGGCGCCCGAGCTGCTCGACTTTTCCGACGAGCCGCAGCACGTTCTCGACCTCTACGGCGTCGACAAGGAGCCTCAGCACCCCTACGCCGTCAATTGCCTTCTCGCCCGCCGCATGGTCGAACGCGGCGTGCGAACCATCCTCGTAGCGCACGCATCCTGGGACCAGCATCAGAATCTCAAGAAGGATCTCAAGAAGAACTGCGACATTACGGACCAACCCGGCGCCGCCCTGATCCAAGACCTTGAGCAGCGAGGGATGCTCGACGAGACGCTCGTCGTGTGGGGCGGCGAATTCGGCCGGACCTCGCTCGCCGACATCCGACGCCCGGAAGACATCGACAGCGTCGGCCGCGACCACCATCCCAACGGCTTCTCCATGTGGCTTGCGGGCGGGGGGATCAAGGGCGGCCAAGTCATCGGCAAGACCGACGACCTGGCGATGTCGGTCGCCGAGGACAAGGTGCACGTCCACGACCTGCAGGCGACGATGATGCACCTGTGCGGCTTCGACCACACCAAGCTCACCTATCGCCACATGGGCCGCGACTTCCGGCTGACCGACGTCGGCGGCGAAGTCGTCCACAAGATGCTGGCCTAGGTTCCGGCGCGGTTGGCTTTGCGCCAAAGGGGTCGCTCGTTTGGAGCAGCGCACGCTGACGCCCACGACAATTCGAACTCGAACTCGCACGCCACTCGCACGCCACTCGCGCGGGGGTCTCGCTGACCAAGGAACGGCGAGGAATCCCGTTCTCGAAGATCCTCGAAAGGTCCCAGACCCGCGGGAACGAGAGTGCGATCGAGCCGCTAAAGCCAAGATCTCGCCAGGACGATCTCCTCAGAGAGGAGCGAACCTTTGATCTCCAACCACCTCGGCACGCTCGGACAAAAACTAGCCATCGGCTTCGGCGTCATGGCCCTGTTCGGGCTGGCCATCGGTCTGGCCGGGCTACGCTCGATCAGCCTGCTTGAAAGCGAGATCCAGGGCCCGATCAACGGCATTATTGAGCGAGTTGAAGCCGCCGGAGTGATGCAGACCACACTCGGCGACATGGTCTCCGCCCAACGCGCGTTGATGCTCTGGACGCTGAAGGACGACCGAGCCCGCATCGCCTCCTCAGTCGACCGCTTCGGGGCCGCCCGCGAGCGCTTTGAGCAGTCGCTTGAAGACGTACGTAGGACCGTCTCTCTCGACGACGAATCGGCCGCCGTGGATCAGCTCAGAGACGCCGGGCTCCGCTGGCAGCCGCTGTTTGAAGACATGGTCGTGCTGTGCCGCCAAGGCGACGTCGAGGCCGCCGTGGAACTTGAAGTCCGCATCGAACCGCTCAGCGCGAGCATGCTCGCACTCTCCAGTCGCCTCGCCGACATCCAGCACCAGCAGTACGCGCGAGTTCGCGCCGAAGCCGCCTCCTCCGCATCTCAGGCGCGGTGGATCGTCACCGGCATGCTGGTCGGGTTTCTGGCCCTGGCGGCAGGCGCCATCGTGACCTACCAACGCGACGTGCAGAGCGTGCTTGTCGGTATCGCCTCCGCCCTCCGCAGCGGCGCCAAACAGGTTTCCTCGGCCGCCCACCAAGTGTCGGGCGTCAGCCAAGCCCTCGCGGAGGCGGCGTCCCAGCAAGCCGTCTCGCTTGAAGAGACCTCCGCCTCCGCGCTCGAACTCAACAGCATGACCGAGCAGAACGCGCGCATGTCGAGCGACTCGGCCGGTTATGTCGAAGAGGCGGAAGAAGCCATTCACGCCGCCGAGGCCTCCATCGAGCAGATGATCGCCTCCATGGCCGAAATCAACACCTCCAGCGAGAAGATCTCCAAGATCATCAAAGTCATCGACGAGATCGCCTTCCAGACCAATATCCTTGCGCTCAACGCCGCCGTCGAGGCCGCGCGCGCGGGCGAGGCGGGCCGCGGATTCGCCGTCGTCGCCGATGAAGTGCGCAGCCTCGCCCAGCGCTCGGGCGAAGCCGCCCGCAACACCGCCGGATTGATCCAGGAGTCGATCACTCGCAGTCGCGAGGGCAGTCAGACGCTCGACCAGGTCGTCGAGAGCATCTACGCCATCACCACCAAAGCCGGCGACGTCAAACGCCTCGTCGACAGCGTCAACGCGGGCAGTCAGAAGCAGGCCGCCGGCATCGGCGAGATCTCCAGATCCGTCGATCGCATGGCGGAAGCCACCCAGCGCGGAGCCGCTACCGCCGAAGAGACGGCCGCGGCCGGCCACGAACTCCACGCCCACTTCACCAATGTGAATAACGCCATCGAGCAACTCGAAGCGCTCGTCGGCGCCGGCTCGGCGACCTCTCGCCGCTACGACGCGGCGGAAGAGTTCGCGGACGTCTGAGCCGCGCGCGCGATGATCTTCAGCACCGCGTCCCCGTAGCGCTTCGCAATCGCCGGCCCGATCCCCGGGACCGCCAGCAACTCCCCCTCCGACCCTGGTTTCGCCGTCGCCAACGCCTCAATCGTCCGGTTCGGAAAGATGCTGAAAGCGGGCACTCGGCGGCGCTTGGCCTCGCCCAGACGCCACTCGCGCAGCGCTTCGTCGATGGCCGGATCCGCCGTACCGGCGAATTTCCCCTTGGCCGCCCCTTTCGCTTTCCCCTTCTTGCCCGACGACTTCCGCCTGCGCGACTTTGCGGCGGTCGGCGCCTCCGTCGGCACTCGAACAAACTCCGCCGGAGCGCCCTCCAGCGTCAGCGCGTCCGCGGTCAGCGACGCCCGCCGAAACTCGATGACCTGCCCGTCCTTCTCAAAAGAGTCGTCGTAGACGCGCACGAGTCCGGCCCGCGCCAGTCCGCCCATCAACGACTCGAAATGCTTCCGGTCGATCGGCGACCCTTCAAACAGTTCCCTGAAGATCCGTCCCGTCGACTGACCGTCCCGCTGACGCAGCAAGCCGACGATCGCGTCGAGCGCCTCCGCCTCGCGCGCCGTCGGCGCCCGCAACTGCACCGCCACGCAAGCTTCCGGATCGCACACGTCGCACATCCCGCATGGTTGACGCGAGTCTTCTTGGTCGCCGAAGTGCCCGACCAAATCCAGCATCCGGCACTCGAACGACTCCGTGTACCGGCTGATGGCAGCCAGCTGCTCCACGCGATGTTGCCGTTGCTTCAAGTACGGCGCCCGCCAGCTCGACGTCCCGCGCACGACCGTCTCGTCCGGCTCCACCAGCGCGCCGCCGTGAATCCACAGCTTCTCCAGCGCCTTCTCAAACACCATCGGGTCCAGCCCGCAGGCCGACTCCAGCGCATCGCGCTCGCAGGGCTGATCGTTCAGTTTCGCGAATACGCGGGCCAAATCCGACGCGTCCGGGTAGTCCCGCTCGAGGAAGAACTCGTGCGTCCTCCGGTCGTTCCACGAGTGCATCAGCACCGCCCGCGAAGGCTTGCCGTCGCGCCCCGCGCGCCCGATCTCTTGGTAGTACCCTTCGATCGATCCCGGCAATCCGGTATGCACCACAGTCCGGATGTTCGCCTTGTCGATCCCCATACCGAAAGCGATCGTCGCCACGATCACTTCGTACTTCTCGCTCTGGAATCGCGCCTGCACCTGCTCGCGCGCGTCCGCGGTCATCCCCGCGTGATAGGCCGCCGTCGGAAACTCGGCCTGCAGCTCCGTCGCTTGCTGCTCGGCCGCCTTCCGCGTCGGGGCGTAGACGATCGCCGGGCGTCGCTCCGGGTCGGACAACACTTTGACCAGCGCAGGAATCCGTTGCGACGGCGTGAGTTCCACCGCCTCCACCGCGATGTTCTCCCGCCGGAACCCGTGAATCGAGAGTAAAGGATCCGAAAGTCCTAACTGCTCGCAGATGTCCCTCTGCACCAGCGGCGTCGCCGTCGCCGTCGCCGCCAGGACCGGCGAAGGCCGCAGCATCGGCAAGCGCTCGCCCAGCATCCGGTAGTCCGGCCGAAAGTCGTGCCCCCACTGCGAAATACAGTGCGCCTCGTCCACCGCCACCAGCCCGGGCTTCGACTTCGCCAGCATCTCCGGAAACCCTGGAACCGCCAGCCGCTCGGGCGCGATGAAGAGGTAATCCAACTCCCCGGCCAGATACCGCCGGCACGTCTCCCGCGAATCGGTCCGCGACATCCCCGAGTGGATCCGCTCGGCCCGCAGCCCGCGCTCCCTCAGCTTCGCCACCTGGTCTTCCATCAGTGCGATCAACGGCGAGATCACCAGCGTCACTCCGTCGCGCGCCAATCCCGGAAGCTGGTAACACAACGACTTTCCCGCCCCTGTCGGCATCACCAGCAGGACGTCCTGCCCGCCGACCGCCGAAGCACAGACCTCTTCCTGATGAGGGCGAAACTCGTCGAACCCGAACGCCTCCTTGAGCAGCCCCTTCAGGTCGCCGTCGGCCCGCGCCGCCTCCGCCTTCTCGCGATCGAACTGCACCGTCGCCTGGCCGAACCGCGACTCCGCCCTGCGCGCGTCCGACCACGACTCCCGCGGCTGCGCTCGCTTGGCCGAATCCGCCAACGACTCGGGCGACCAAGTTCGCTCCTCCGACGCCGCGGGGCGCGCGGGCGGATCGCCGACCAACTCCCGCACCAGCGCCTCGATCTGACGCATGAATTCGTCGAAGTCGCCCTCGCCGCCCTCGATCGCCTTGAGCTTGGCTTCCCACTCGCCCGTCAACACCGGACTCTTCACCCGTTCGTCGACCAGCGCAATCAGCCGTAGCCCCTTCTCGGTGACCTCAAGATTCTTCTTCACGCGCTCGACGTACTTGCGCTGGATCAACGTCTCGATGATCGACGCGCGGGTCGCCGGCGTCCCCAGGCCGCGCTCCTTCATGGCATCGGAGAGGGCCTGATCGTCGAGCGTCTTGCCCGCTGATTCCATCGCCGTCAGCAAGGTTCCTTCGGTGAATCGCTTGGGCGGACGCGTCTTCTTCTTGGCCGCCTTCGCATCGAGCACGGCCGCCGTCTGGTCCGCCTCCAGCCCGCCGGGAAGGGTTTTTTCGGCCTCGGCCTTCTTGCCCTTTTTCGTTGCGCGCTTGAGCGGTTTGCGATCGAGTACCGTCCAGCCGGCTTGCTCGACCGACGTGCCCGTACTCAGGTAGCGGTCGACCATCTCGCTCGGCTGATCGTCTTCGAGCACTGACGTGCGGATCAGCGTCACCACCGTCGTCGTCGACTTGATCAGCGGCTTGTGCCAGGCCTGCAGCAAGCGCCGGCAGATCAGGTCGTAGACCAATCCGGCGTCTGAATCCGCGTCCAACCCGGCGCTTGAGTTGCCGGTCGGGATGATCGCGTGGTGATCGGTCACCTTCTTGTCGTCGACATAGCGCCGACCCAGGGGCCGCTGTCCCGTTCCCTCGGCCACGTCCTCGCGGTAGGCGTCGGCGACGGCTCGCGTGACCCGCTCTAATCCCTTTTCGACGTCTTCGGAGAGGTAGCGGCTGTCGGTGCGCGGATAGGTGATCAGCTTGCGCCGCTCGTAGAGCTCCTGCGCGGCCTTGAGCGTCCGGTCCGCGCTGAACCCGAATAGGCGGTTGGCGTGCCGCTGCAGCTCGGTCAGGTCGTAGAGCCTCGGCGGCTCGTAGGTCTTCTTCTCCCGCTCGACGCTCTCGATCCGGGGCTCGCCCGACTGCGCCCTTCCGACGATTCGTCCGGCTTCTTCGCCGTCCGGCGGAAGCCGCGTGACGCGCTTGCCTTCGACCTCGCGGAAGTACGTCCCTTGGTAGTCGCCGTCGCCCGCGCGAAACTCGACCTCAACCTCGAAGTAGTCCTCCGGCTCGAAGTTGCGGATCTCGAGCTCGCGCACCGCCAGCATGGCCAAGGTCGGCGTCTGTACTCGCCCGACTGACAGATCGTCGTCGTAGTCGAGCGAATACATTCGCGAGAGATTCATCCCGACAAGCCAATCCGCCCGGCTGCGCGCCCTGGCGGCTTGGGCAAGCGGCTCGTACTCCGAGCCCGGCTTCAAGGCGTCGAATCCGCGTCGAATCGAGTCCGGCGTCAGCGACGAGATCCACAACCGCTCAAGCGGTTTCTCGCTGCCGGCGGCCTCGAAGATGTAGCGGAAGATCAGCTCCCCTTCGCGCCCGGCGTCCGTCGCGCAGATCACTCGGTCGACCTTGGGCGAGGTTACGATCCGCCGGACCGTGTCGAACTGGTCTTCGGTGTTCTCGTAGACCTTTAGCGGCCACTGCTCGGGGAGCAACGGCAGATGGTCGCGCCGCCACTTGCGCCACTCCGGGCGAATCTCATGCGGCTCGCAAAGCGCCACCAAATGGCCGATCGCCCACGTCACCACCCACCCGTTGCCGTGGAGATAGCCCTGGCCCCGCTTCGTGGCGCCCAATACGGCGGCGATGTCGCGGGCCACCGAGGGCTTCTCGGCAACGACGGCCGAGTTGGTTGCGAGAGAGGTCTGGGTCAAGGCGCCTTAGCGCCTATTTTACCGTCGTCGGACGGAACCACTGCCAGGCCGCCCAGCCAGCGGCGATCGTCGCCAGGCTCCACAAGGCTTCCCAACTCTTGTCGAGCGCAAAATAGATGAACACCAGCCCGTTCACGCCCACGTACAGCGCCGGCAGCAGAGGGTAGGCGAAGTCGACCGACGCCAGCTTGCGCCACCCCGGCCGCTTGCGCAGCTTGAAGATCCCCGCCACCGCGATCGCCGAGAACAGCCATAGCGTGAAGCCGATGTAGTAGAGCAGACTCTCGAAGGTCCCGGTCAGAATCAGCAAGCAACAGCAAACGCCCTGCGCGACGACAGCCGCCCAGGGACTCTTCCATTTGGGATGGACCTTGGCGGCGAACGAGAAGAAGGCCTTGTCGCGGGCCATCGCAAAGTAGACGCGCGGCCCGATTAGGCACATCGCGTTCACCGTCGCCAGCAGCGACAACGCCATGCCCGCGGCGAAGAACGAGCCGCCCGACTCGCCGAACAACGACTCCGCCGCCTGCGCCCCGACCGCGATCACGCCCTTCATCTCCTCCAGCGGATTCGCGTAGACGTACATCACGTTCAGCGCCGCGTAGAACAGCGTCACCAGCGCCGTCCCAGTGAACAGAGCCCGAGGCAAAGTCTTCTCGGGCTCCTTGATCTCTTCCGCTACGTAGATCGCCGCGTTCCAGCCGCTGTAGGCCCAGTAGACGAAGATCAGACTCAGCAGGAACTGCGCCGGCAGCGGCGAACTGGACGTCCGCTCCGCCGATTGCGAGAAGTGCGCCCAGTCGCCGTCGCCCACGAAGAAGCCCAACGCGAGGAACAACGACAGCACCGCCAGCTTGATCGCCGTTAGACCGTTCTGCATCCCCGCCACGGTCTCGACGCTCATCAGGTTCAGCAACGTGAAGACGACGATGAGCCCGCAGGCGAACAGCGCGCCGCCGCCCAATTTCAGCGTGACGAATCCGAGTGAAACGTCCCCGGCTGCGCTCGCCGGATCGAGTGCGGGATTGAAATAGGCCAGATACGCAGACACCCCGATCGCGGCGACCGCGATCGGAGCAGAGAAACCGGCGAAGAAGCTCACCCACCCGTCGATGAAGCCCCAAGCCGGTCCCCAAGCCTCGCTCAGATAGACGTACTCGCCGCCCGACCGCGGCAAGTTCACGCCTAGTTCGGAGTAGCAGAGCGCGCCCAAGAAGGCGATCGCCGCGCCGACGAACCATACGCCGATCACCGTCGAAGGCGAGCCCAAGTCGCCCGCCAAGAAGCCAGTGGTCGTGAAGATACCGGCGCCGATCATGTTTGAGACGACGATCGCCGTCGCGCTCATGAAGCCGAGTTTGCGGACGAGTTCCGTAGAGGCCATGGGGGAGAGGACTTTATCCTACCCCTGATCATTCGGCCGAAGCCTTGGGTGATTCGCTTTAGAATCCTCACGCGGATCGCACGCGAAGCTCCCCAGTGGCTAGGCTGAGCCGCACTTGCCGAGGCGCGTTGCCGCCTGTCTGTTCGCCCACGATCCGCACTCCAGCCCGCGCCAGCGCTTGACGCGCCGCGACCGTGTTGCGTGCGCCGATCGTCTCGGGAGCTCCATGTGAGTACATCGAAGCCCCTCCGACGATCCAGGCCTCAAGCGACGGAGCGTCGGATCCCAGGCGCTCGGCCCGGCTTAGCAGGAGCTTCACCCCAACGTCGACAAAGGCGAAAGGGCCCGCCAGGTCGCCCTCGCCCGCGCGGCTCGAATCGGGAAGCATCATGTGCGCCATGGCGCCCGTCAACCGCCGCTGGTCGTAGAGCGTCACCGCCACGCACGATCCCAGTCCGTAGGTGGCCAGCTCGCAGTCGACCCGGTCGGTGGCGTATCCTTGCGCGATCCCGACAACCACGGTCTCAAGCGGTTCGGCCTCGGCTGACCTGATTTCCGGCATGACCTCAATAACCTCTCCGCTTATCGGCCAAGTCGAGACCGATCGTGAACGAGCGTCACGCGCCCGGATACGAGCGACGCATTCGCGGCGCCAAGGACTCGTCCTAGGCCGCCTCTGCAAGCGATTCGAGGTCAAGGATCAACGCCACCCGGCCGTCTCCCAGGACCGTGCCGCCCGAGACTCCCGGCGTCCGTTCTCCGCCTGCCGACGGCAGCGCCTTGATGATCACGTCTTGACGGCCCACGAAGGAGTCGACAGCTAGGCCGAAACGTTTGCCGCCGAACTCGATCAGCACCAAGAACATCTCCGTCAGGTCCCTAGCCTCCGCACGCAAGCCGAAGAACTGAGCCGGACGCAGAATCGAATACAGCTCGTCACGGACGGAAGCGGTCTCCGCGCGCCCCTCCAAAGTCATCAGCATGTCGGCCGTGGGGCGGATAATTTCGCGGACGCCGCTCAACGGCGCGACGTAGCGCTCCCCGGCAACCGAGACGATTAGACCTTCAATCAGCGCCAGCGTCAGCGGAACGTAGAGTCGAAAACGAACGCCGCGGCCGTCCTCGCTCGAAACGTCGATCCACCCCCTCAAGCTCTGTACGTGGCGGCGGACTACGTCGAGCCCTACGCCCCGCCCGGAAAGCTCCGTCACCGCCGAAGTCGTCGTGAATCCGGGATGGAAGATCAGGTCGTCAATCTCGGAGGGGGCTAGTTCTTGGGTCGGCGACGCGATCCCAGACTGCTCTGCTTTGCTCCGGATCGCCGCTCGGTCAAGGCCGCGGCCGTCATCCTCAAGTTCGATCAGAATGTGTCCGGCGCGCGGGCTCGCCCGCAACGTCAGCAACGCCTCGGGAGGCTTTCCCGATGCCGCCCTCTCCGCCGGCGTTTCGATGCCGTGGTCGAGCGAATTGCGAATCAGGTGGACCATCGGATCAGCCAGCAACTCGACCGCTGCGCGATCCACTTCCGTCTCTCCGCCCAAGGTCTCCAACCGTACCGGCTTGCCGCAGCGTCGCCCTAGGTCGCGCACGAGTCGCGCAGTACGATCGAAGAGCTGCTCGACGGGCACCATGCGCAGGCGCATCGCCGACGCTTGGATCTCCTGCGTCAACCGGGCGAATCGCGACAGCTTGGCGGCCAGCGGAGAATCGGGCCGTAGCCGCGACTCCGGGTCATGAGCGACCTGCGACTGGGCTACGATCAACTCACCCGCCAGTTCGGCCAGGTCTTCGAGCTTGGCCGGGTCGACGCGCATCGCCGACACCCGCGGGACCGAGGTCTCCATCGTCGCCCCGAGAGCCGGCGCCTGCGGCTTAGCCTCCTGCGGCGGCGCCGCCGACTTGCCGGTTCGGGACGACGAGAGCCGGGCGATCAATGCGGATCGGTCGCCGAACTTGGGCGGCTGTTGCGCGCGGGCCGCGCTTTCGACCGCGTCGCTGTCGGCGCGCAACTGATCGACGGCCGAGAAGAGAAGATCGGCCGAATCGGCGTCCAAGCCTTCGCCGGCGTCCCGCGCCGCGCCGAGCAGGTTCTCGACCGCATGCGCTAGATCGCGGACGGCATGAAAGTCCAAGAACCCCGCCAGGCCTTTGATCGTATGGAACCGCCGGAAAAGATCGTGGATTGATTGCTCGGCGCCTTCGACCGACTCCAGGGCCAGCAGTTGCCGGTCGATCGCCTCAAAGTGCTCCCGCGTCTCGACCACGAAGTCGTTCAGCGCCTCGGGATCGTCCGCCAGGGACTCCATCTCGATCTCAGGCGCGGCGAACTCAGGCAGATTGGCGGCCTGTGGATCAGCGGCGCTCTCCGTCGGAGCGGACTGAAGCTTCAGGGCGCGCTGAAGCCCGGTCAAGCCGGCCTGTACGCGCACCTCAAGCTCGGACTCTTCGATGCTGTCGGACTCGGAGAGTAGGCGGCGAAGATCGTCGGCGCCGGTCGCGGTCCCTTCCAAACCGGCCGCCGTCGCCGCGACGCTCAACTCTTCCAGGGCGTTCTTCCACCCTGCCGTACGCTCGGCGACGGACCCCTTCCCGAGCACCAGATCGAGCGCAAGCTCGTCGACGCGACTACAGACGTCCTCTCGGCCTTGATCGGTCAGCTCGTCGCTCATCTGAATTTCATCTCTTCGGCGTCCGCCCGTTCAGGCGCCGTCGTCCGAACTCTAGGCGATGCTCAGCTCATCGACCACGCTTTCTTCCTCGTCGAGTCGAGCCACTTCATCTACGTTGAGCAGCAACGTCACTTTGTTCTCGATCCGCGTCAGACCGCGCAGATAGCGGCTCGTCGTACGCGACGCCGAGTTGGGAGGGGACTCGATATCGGAGGCCGCGACCGCGCAGACCTCGGAGACGGAATCGACCGCCAGAGCCGTCTGGACCGGTCTCTCTTGCGGGCCGCTGTCGACCACCACTAGGCAGGTGCGCGCGTCGAACGGCCGAGGCGTCATGTCGAGCCGCAACCGCAGGTCGATCACCGGAATCACCCGGCCCCGCAGGTTCATCACGCCCGCCAGGTAGGTGGCCGAGTTCGGCAAGAGCGTCAGCGGGTGCATTCCGACGATCTCGCGAACGCTCATCACGTCGAAGCCGAACTGTTCGTCGCCGAGTCGAAAGAGCAAGTGCTTCGTCGGTCGCTCGGCCGCGGGCGCTTGCTCGGCGCCGGGCGCGGACTCAGCCGCCGTGGTCTCGGTCTGAGGCATCTCAAGCTGGCAATCGACGCCCCTCGGAACAGGCATTAGGAGAAAAGCGCTCTACAGTCCGGCCTGCTGGAACCGATGAGGATGGGTAGGAGCGGACTTGCCGGAAAACTATGCAACTCAACGTGCTTGTAGTCGACGATTCCTGGGCCATGCGACGGTTCGTGCTGAAGCAGGTGAAGGCCTGCGGACCGATCGTCGGAGACTGCTTTGAAGCGGAAGACGGGCGGTCCGCCGTGGAAGCCCTGCGCAAGCAGAAGGTCGACCTCGTCCTGAGCGACATCAACATGCCTGAGATGGACGGCGTCGAACTCGCTCGAACCATCCGGGAGTCCGAAGATCTGAGGCACATCCCGATCGTCATGATCAGCTCCGACCCGGCCAGCGCGCGCGAATCCGAGTGTCGCTCGCTCGGCGCCATCGGCTACGTGGAGAAACCCTTCAGCCCGCATAAGCTCCTGCAAGAGATGGAGCGCCTGTTCGGCCTGGCCGAAGTGCTGGTTTCCGCGCGACCGTAAGCTCTAGGCTGGACACGGCGGACCTTCGCGTACGGGATGGCGAACGGACTCTTCCGTACGCCCCTGATATTCTCCTCCGCTATCATCGCGACAGTAGATGCGCCTGACGGCCGTTTTCTTCTGCTTCACCGCGCTCGCCCATTCCGCCGAGATCTCCGGCCTCGTGCTCGACGCCGCCGTGCAGGAGCCGCTGGCGCTCGTCGAGATCCGCGTCGGTGACCGCATCGTCTCCACCGACGGCGCCGGGCGGTTCCTGATCGAGCGCGGCCAAGACACGCTGCTGCGCGCGGTGTGCGTCGGCTATCGTCCGGCCTCGGTTCCCCTCGACGCTTCGGTCAGCGAGTTGGAGATTCGCCTCGAACCCGAGCGGATGCAGATCAACCAGTCGGTGGACGTCTCGGCGGGACCGTGGGGTCTTGAATCCGACGGCGCCGTCGGACTGGTCGGCGCGGAACTGCGCAATCTCGGATCGGTGCTCACCGACGATCCGCTGCGCGCGGTCCACTCACTGCCCGGCGTCGCCGCCAACGACGACTTCCAGAGCCAGTTCACCGTGCGCGGCGCCGACTTCCGCCGGATCGGCGTTCAGTACGACGGGATTCTATTGCGCTCGCCCTTCCACAGCGTGCAAGGCGACCCTTACGGCCCGTCGGCGAGCGTCTTGAACGCCGACATGCTGCAGTCGCTCGAGCTGCATCCTTCGGCGCCGCCGCCCGACTTCTTCGATTCGTCCGCCGCCGCGCTCGACATGCGCACGCGCCCGGGCGACGCTCGCGAGTTTCGCGCGCGCGTCTCGGCCGGGATGTCGAACTCATCGCTGCTGCTTGAAGGGCCGCTCAAGAACGAGAAGGGTTCGTGGATTGTGGCCGCGCGCCGCAGCTACCTGCGTTACCTGATCGATCTGGTCTCGGACGACAACGAGATCGGTTTCACCTTCACCGACTTCCAAGGCCGCGGCGACTATCGGCTCAACGATCGCAATCAGCTCGTGCTCAGCTTCGTGCAGGCCTATTCGAGCCTGGACGAAACGCGCGAGGCGGACGAGCGCGGGATCAATTCAACCATCGAGACGGCCACGCGCATCTCCGTCCTCAACTTCGCCCACAACTACGCTCGCTCGCGGTTCACGGCTTCCAACCGGATCGCCTGGCTCGAAGAGGATTTTGAGAACGTCAACAAGTTCAGCCGCCCGCTGGCCCAAGATCGCTATCGCGAATGGGTCTACCGCTCGGACCTCGCTTGGATCCAGTCGTCGGACGCACGCCTGGAGTTCGGAGGCGTTCTGCGCCGTCAGTCGGACGACGGTCGCATCTGGCGCCAAGTCACCGGCGATCCGCCGCAGATCTTGCGCGATCAGTTCCGAGGAACCGGCCGCCGCTACGGGAGCTACGTTCAGCAGCGCTGGAATCGGGGCCGCTTTTCGCTCGCCGCCGGCGGCCGCTACGACGGCCACACCGAGGTGCGGACGCGCGCGTTTTCGCCCTACGCCTCGGCCGGGATTCGGCTCGCCTCGGCCACTCGCCTACGACTGGCTTGGGGCCACACGGCGCTGTTCCCGCCGGCGCAGGCGATCTTCTCCTCGCTCGGCGGCCGACGCCTGTTGCCGGAACGCGCCGTGCATTCGACCGCGTCGCTTGAACACGCCTTCAGCGAGAAGATCCGCCTGCGCGTGGAGGCGTACGATCGCGCCGATCGCGACCTGTTGGCCCGTCCGTTCGCGGAAGCGCGACTCGTGGAAGATCAGCTTGCGCGTCCCTTCTTCCGGCCGCCGTGGGAGAACTCCGTGCGCGGCTATTCGCGCGGCGGGCAGGCCTTCCTGCAACGCCGCTCGCCGAACGGGCTCAACGGCTGGATCTCGTACGCCTGGGCGCGCACCAACCAGCGCGACGGCGTCAGCGGCGCCCGCTACCCGGCCGACTTCGACCAGCGCCACACGCTGACCCTGTTCAGCTCGTACCGGCTGCGCCCGCAGCTCAACCTGAGCTTGCGTCACGCCTACGGCAGCGGCATGCCGCTGGTCGGATTCCTTTCGCAACAGGGCGACCAGTTCTTCGTCGCCGCCGACCGCAACGCGCTACGCCTGCCGTCGTACCAGCGCACCGACGTACGGGTGAACAAGACGTTCGCCGGCGACGGTTGGCAGCTCACGTTGTTCGGCGAGTTGATCAATCTATTCGACCGCGAGAACGTGCGCATTGAGGACACGCCGGGGTTCAGTATCCGTACCGGCCGAGCCTTCCCGAACGTCGAGCCGAGTTTTCCGTTCTTGCCGTCGGCGGGACTGACTGTGGAATTCTGAGATCGTATGCACCATCCAATTCGGAGAGACGAACGAGGCGCCTCGTGAGTCTTCCGCGCATCCTCGTGGCGGGCGACCGCAGCGGCGTCGGCAAGACGACTTTCACGGTCGGGTTGATTGCCGCGCTTCGTCGGCGCGGACTCGCCGTGCAGCCGTTTAAGGTCGGGCCGGACTTTATCGATCCGCTCTTCCACCGGCTCGCATCGGGCCGCGCCGGGCGCAACCTGGACGGCTGGATGCTCCCGCGCGAGACCAATCTCGAAATCTTCGCCGAGGCGACGGTGGACGCTGACGTCGCCGTGCTTGAGGGCGTGATGGGATTGTTTGACGGCAAGGACGGAAAGTCGCTCAGCGGGACTTCGGCCGAGGCGGCGATCTGGCTGGATGCGGCGGTCGTTCTCGTCGTCGACGCGTCCGCGGTGGCCGCCAGCGTCGCTGCGGTGGCGCACGGCTTCGATACGCTCGTGCCCGAGTTGAGCGTGGCGGCGGTGGTGACGAATCGCGTCGCGGGCGAAGGCCATTACCGCTACGCGGCGGATGCGATCGCGGCACGGTGCCGCCCCGAACCGATCGGCTACCTGCCTAGAGATCCCGAGCTGACCAAGCCCGAGCGGCACCTCGGCCTGCATCTCCCGGACGAGGCCGACGACGCGGCTTGGGTCACGCGCGCGGCGGAAGCGGTCGAGCGCTACGTCGACCTCGACCGTCTGCTTGCGTTGGCCGACCGGCCGCGCCCCGCACCTCCAGAGCGGGCGAACGCAGGCGGCAAGAGAAAAACGCGAGCGCGAATCGGAGTCGCCCGCGATTCGGCCTTCTGCTTCTACTACGAATCGAACCTGGCGCTGCTCGGAGATCTGGGAGCGGAACTGGTCGAGTTCAGCCCGGTTGCCGACGACGCGCCGCCGCCCGATCTGGACGGGCTCTATTTGGGCGGAGGCTACCCGGAGTTGCACGCTGAGGCGCTATCGGAGAACGCCGCGATGCGTACCGCGATCGCCGAGATGATCGCCGCCGACGTGCCCGTCTACGCCGAGTGCGGCGGCTTCATGTACCTGACGGAAGCGATCGTCGACGTCCACGGAGAGGAGCGCCCGATGGTCGGCGCCTTCCCCACGCGAGCACGGATGCAATCGAAGCTGGCGCGCCTGGGCTATGTCGAAATCACGACGGAGACGGGAGCGGGCTGGGCGCCTGAGGGGGTCACGGCGCGCGGGCACGAGTTCCGCTATTCCGAGATCGATGCGATGCCTGAGTCAGTCCGGCGCGTCTACCGGGGGCCGTCGGAAGGCTACCGCGTGGGCTCGACGCTCGCGAGCTACGCGCACCTGCACTTCCTCTCGTGTCCTGAGTTCGCGGAAGCCTTTGTAGCGCGCTGCGCGCACGGGTGACTTAGGAGAGCAGCGGTTAGACCTGGCGGATCTCCGTACCGGTGACGAAGAACCGAAAGCGTTCCGGCGGCAACGAAGCCGACTCGTCGCCCGAGACGCCGGCCCACGTCTCATAGGCGTTCGCCGCGATCGACGAGTTCAAGAAGAACAGAAACTTATCGGAGAAAAACTCGATCGGCGGCGGTTGCCGAAAGGTCAGCCGCAGCCCCATCGCGTTTTCCAGTACGACGCCGTCATGCGGCACGGCCTTGTCGGCTAGAAGGGTTACGAAGCTCGATCGTCCGGCATGCGGCCACACGTCCGGGCGCAGCAGACCGCGCAAACGCGGCCGCGTCTCAAACGTCGTCTCGCATTGGCGAATCCACTCCAAGATCGATTCGCCCCAAGTCCAGTCGTTGAGGAATTGTCCGTAACGCTCGGCCAAGTTCACCGCGAGTCCAGTGGGATCGCTGGTCGTGGTCTCGTCGCTGATGAGCCAGTCGTTGGCGATCATCGTCTCCGCGCGCAGCAGTACGTCTTGCAACGCGCCGGCGCCACGCGAGTCTTTCAGCAGCAACGGCGGCAGCTCATGCACGTCGTCGCCGGGAATAGAGACGTATTTGCGATCGCCAAGGGTCATTCGCAGCTCCTTCTCCACTTCACGTTCCGTCCAGTTCGACGCGATGACCCCGGATCGGGGTTTCGCGCCGCCGGATGGGAAGGATTATGAGGCAATCCAAACCAAGCTGACAAGTCTGCGTTTCACCAAACCCATCGGCCGACCAAGCCGAAGGCGTTAGTAAGCTAGTTCACGCTGCAAGAACCGGCCGGATCACCGCAGGCGCCGCAGCCGCCGCCGGCCATCGGTTCGCAGAAGCCGCCTGCGCTCATGTCCGCGCCTTTGGCTTGCGCGGCGAACGTCGAGTAGACCTTGGCGACCGATTCGCTTTGGCAGGTCGGGCAGTTCGGATCGGCCGCTTGACTCGACAGGACCAGCTCCTCAAAGCGGCCGTGGCAGTCTCCGCATTCGTACTCGAAAATCGGCATAGCGACCTCATTCTAACCGGCTGAGATATCCTAAGTCCGCCATGAATCGCCGCCTCTTCGCCACGCTGGCCCTGCTCGCTCTCGCCCTCCCGCTCGCCGCCCAAGAGGCGCCGCGCAAGAAGCGCATCCTCTTCCTGGGAGGCTCGGCCGGGTTCGCCCACGACGCCGTCTCGAAAGCGATGGCCACGATGGCCGAGTTGGGCGCCGAGTCCGGGGCCTTCGAGGTCCGCTTCCACACCGATTGGGAGCTGTTCACGAAGGAAAAACTCAAAGGCAACAAAAAAAATCTCGACTGGTTCGACGCCGTGATGTTCTACACCCAAGGCGACGCCGAGATCAGCGAGCAGCAGAAGGCCGACTTCATGAAGGCGGTGCGCGAAGAGGGCAAGGGCGTCTTGATCGCCCATTCCGGGACCGATTCCTTCCGCGCATCGTGGCCCGAGTACGTCCAGATGGCCGGCGGCGCCTTCGTCAGCCACCCCTGGCATGAAGAGGTCGAGGTGATCGTCGACGATCGCAACTTTCCGGCCACGCGTCACTTCGGCCCGAGCTTCACGATCACCGACGAGATCTACCAGCTCAACCGCTACTCGCGCGACAAGGTGCGCGTGCTGATGCGGCTCGATACCTCTTCGGTCGACATGAAGCACCCGAAAGTCGAGCGGACCGACGGCGACTTCGCGATGACCTGGGTCCGCAACTGGGGTAAGGGCCGCGTCTTCTCGAGCGTGCTGGGCCACCGCGAGGAGGTCTGGGATCGGCCGGAGATTCGCAAGATGTGGCTCGAAGCCGCGTTCTGGGTGCTCAAGATGACGGACCACGAGCAACTGGCGCCGATTCCGATGCCGACTGACGACTAGGCCGTCTTGCGCGGTCGCCTCGGCTGCGGCCGCTTGCGGCTCCCGTGCTTCGCGTAGACCTTCTTCGCTTCCGCCTTGGCGTCATCGCGCTTGCGGACTTCGACGATGCGCCTTCGCGCCTCGCGGTAGGCCGTCTTGTGATCGACGATCGGCGCGGGATAGTCGCGGCCGATCACGCAACCGACCTGGGTTTGGACCATCGGCGGCATCGTGTGCGGCTCGGGTAGGTAGACGTCGGGCACGCGCTCGAGCTCCGGCACGTAGCGCCGGATGAACAGCCCTTGCGGATCTTGATCGGTCACCTGTTTGGCGGGCGAGTAGATCCGGATCGTGTTGATGCCGGTCACGCCGGCCTGCATCTGCGCCTGCGAGTAGCGGATGCCGGGTTCGTAGTCGAGGAACAGGCGCGCCAGGTGATCGGCGACCGGACGCCAATCGAGCCAGAGGTGATAGCAGGCGAACGAGACGAGCATCGCCCGCATACGGAAGTTGATCCAGCCGCTCTGCTCGAGCGCACGCATGCAGGCGTCGACCATCGGATACCCGGTGCGCCCCTCGGCCCAGGCGGCGAACTTTTCGGCGTCGAAGGCGTCCTCGCGCAGCCCGTCGTAGGCGCGCGATAGGTTGACGTGCTCGAGGTCGGGTTGATCCTCCAACTTCTGCATGAAGTGGCAGTGCCAACTCAGCCGCGAGGCGAACGAACTCAGCGACGCGCGCCAGCGTTTGTCGACGCTCGGGTCGCCTTCGTCGAGCCGCGCCTTCACCTCGGCCCGCCGTGCCGCCACCGCCTGTTCGACGCGCCGAATCGAGATGTTTCCCCAAGCGAGATACGGGCTGATGCGGCTGCACCCGGTCCACCCTTCCAAGGGGCTCGACATGTCCTTGCGGTAGTTGACGCCACGCAACGCCAGGAAGTCTTCGAGCGTCTCGGCCGCCCGCGATTCGCCGCCCTTCTGCACTTCGATCCTTCGTGACGGCGCGAGGCCGAGATCGGCGGCCGAAAGAATCGGCCCGTCGTCGATGGGGGTCCCCGCGGCCTCGATCCGATCGGGCGCCGGGGTGAGCGGCGCCCGCATCCGCGTCTGACGTCGCTTGGCCCAACCGTCGCGGGTCTTCAGCCGGCGAAAGACGCCGTTCTGCGGGATCTCTGTCCAAGCCACGCCGCGCTCGCGCGCCCAAGCGCCGACGGCCCGGTCGCGGGCGTAGGTCAGCAGCGTGCCGGTCTCCTCGTGACTCCAAAGGGTCTCGATCGGCTCGATGCGATGGAGCCGCTCCAGCTCTTCGACCGCCTCACCGTGACGGATCAAGAGCCGTCCGCCGAGCCGCGAGAGCCCCGCGCGCAGCTCTTCCAAGCTCTCGTTGATGAAATCGAGATGCGAGGCGTCGAAATCCTTCGCCGCGAGCACCGACGGCTCGTAGAGATAGAGCCCCAGAACCTGTCCACGACCGACGGCCTCGGCAAGGGGCGCGTGATCGTCGAGACGGAGGTCTCGCTTGAACCAAACCAGATGCACGCCCGGATCTCTCCTTCCAGGCTAGAAAACGGAGCATAGGGCTCAGTACCAGCCGCAGCCCATTGACCGTACTCCTAGATCCTCTTTCGCACTGGAATTAGTACGTTCCTAGTACTAGAGTTGGCAGAACACACAGTACCTAGGTTGGTTTTTTCGACTGGGCCTTTTCGGATTGCGTCGTTCGCCCTTAGTCTGATTTTGCGGGGAGATCTCCTAGGGGAACCACCCTAGAGCGGGGGAAGCGAAAACTCTCCAAAGGATTGCAAACAAATATGACTAAGACGACGAAATGGACGACGTACGTACTGACGCTGGGCTTGCTGACGGCTTCGTCCGCGACCGCCGCGATCATCAGCGTAAGCGGCCCGACTAGTTCTATGGGTACTCTTCCGGAGATCATTCCAGCGCCTGCCAACGTGCTGGAAGACGACCCGACCAACACCGGCATGCAAGGCTTCGACGAAGCGCAAGGGGTAGTACTGAGCCAAGACTACGACACGGACCAGGGCTCGATCGGCCAGGGCACGCGAGTCGACTCGCATATGATCTTCATGAACTCGCTAGGCGACGCGGAGCTGACCCACCAGGACGTCGTCTGGACCTTCGACGGCATCATCATCGGGATCATGTCCGATCAGGGTGGACTGCTTGAGGCGGCCTCCTCGGACGAGCTCGGCGCGCCGGGTACCAACTACACGACGCCGTTCCCGGGCAGCGGCCCGGCGGCTCCGTTCACCTACCGCGGCCTCGAATCGAACTTCGACATGTACCAGATCAGCGGCAACCAGCTCACGATCCGCATGCTGGTCACCGAGCCGGGCGACTGGGTTCGCGTGATCACCGCGCCGCCTCCGGGCGAGGAAGTGCCCGAGCCGGGAACCGTGGTTCTATTCGGCGCCGGTCTCTTCGGCTTCGCCTGGCTGCGTCGCAAAGGCAAGGCGTAGGCGAGATCGAATCTTCCAAAACGACTCTTCTTCAACTTCATCCAGGCGGCCGGCGCCTCTCTGCCGGTCGCCTCTTTTTTTTGCGCGGACTCTGAGGATCGGCGACAGGAATCCGCAGGAGCGAATCGGAATTGCGTTGGCAGGCGCGGCAGGACTCGAACCTGCGACCCACGGCTTAGAAGGCCGTTGCTCTATCCAGCTGAGCTACGCGCCCCTGGCTCCAGGGAGACACGATCACCATACCAGAGCCGCTTAACCTGGGGCGCCGAAGCCTTGAAGGTCGCCTGGTTGCCGGAAGACCTGGCTGTGGGCTAGGTACGGCGGCCAGGGAGGACGCCGCTGACTAAGACGGGCGCGTACAATCGCAGGAAGACCGCGCGGGCGCAGGTGATTTCGAGGCCCGCGAAGTTCTTCCATGTACGTCGCAGCAGCACCAATTCGCGGGAGGACCCAGCGGTGAAGGCCAGTGGTCCCGTCGTCGGCATTGTCCGCAACTACGACTGGCCGTCCCTTGAGCGGCAGCTTCCTGACGGAAAAGACACGTGGGGCGGCGTCCGCTTGTTGATCGACGAGATCCACGAGCCCTGCGATCTCCTCGTCGTACTCAACAAGCTGAACCGTCCGATCGAAGTCGAGTGCCGCGAAGTCTGGCAGGTCGTACAGGAGCCGCCGCTTCCGGCTTTCCCGTGGATCTTCGAGGGGCAACAGGCCTACCGGAGAATCTTTTCTCCCAACCGGACTCGCTTACCTCGATCCGACCCGCGCCGAGCCTTTTCGCACGGCGCTCTGCCGTGGCGAATCAACAAGACCTTCTCGGAGTTGGAGAACCTCGACCCGCCGGCGAAGACGGAGCGGTTGTCGTGGGTCACCTCCAACAAGGGCTTCTGGCCGGGCCACCGAAGACGGCTCCAGTTTTTGGAGACTCTGCTGGAAGCGCGGATCGATCTCCGACTCTACGGAAGCGGCTTCGATCCGATCGACGACAAGTTCGACGGACTGGGCGCTTACCGCTATTCGATCGCCGTCGAGAACTACTCCGGGCCGGACTACTGGACGGAGAAGCTGGCCGACTGCTTCCTGTCGTGGACGATGCCGATCTACTTCGGCTGCACGAACGTTGAGGACTACTTTCCAGAGGAGAGCATGGTTCGGATCGACGTGGACGATCCCACGGCGCCCGAGAAGATCCAGCGCGTCATCGAGAGCGATCTGTACCTGGAGCGCCGCGACGCGATCGCCGAGGCGCGACGGCGCGTGCTGCACGAACACCAGCTGTTCCCCTTCATCGCCGACCGCTTCTCGGGAAGCGATCGGCGGCGCGAACGAAGGACGATCCCGGCCTACCGCCGCGGACTGACTTCCGGGCTTCGAGCTCGTTTGAATCTGTGATCGGCCGCTTGCCGCCTACTTCGGTCCCCGTCTACTGGACCACGCGCGCGTCGTTCGGCTCGCCCGCCGACGGTCGCTTGAATCCGCCTTCCCAGGCCGTGCCTTCCACGTCGATGACGACCCGCCGGTAGTCGTACAGTGCCGGCTTTCCGGCGTCGCGCACCTCGAGGATCAGGTGGATCTCCGTGCCGTCGGCGCCGCTCGGAATCGAGACGGCCGCCTTGGCTTCCGCCGCGCCCTCGACGCCCACTCGCCCGGCGTAGGTGCCGGCCTCCGGGTAGATCCACCAGGAGTAGCTCAACTCGTCGCCGTCGGGATCGCTGGACGCGGAAGCGTCGAACTCGAGCGTCTCGCCGCCCTGCGCTTCCACATGGACGATCGCATCGCCGCGGTCCGACCCGAGCGCGGCTACGGGGTGATGGTTCGCCTGGTCGCGATCGGCGACGCACCAGTCCCAGCGCGCCTGCATGTCATTGAACATCGCGCGCCGCCAACGCCACACCGGCACGTCGTCGTTGTTGTACTCCGTCCCGGTCTCGGGGTCGGTCCAGGCGTCGCTCACCTCGCGGTAGACGTAGAACGGCGTGAAGCGCATCTCGTCGGGCTTAATGTCTTTGTGCCGCGACCAGAAGTTCGCGACCTTGCGCCGCGAGAAACGACCGCTCCAACCGCCCCACCAAGGGTGCTCGACCGACGACAGGCCTTTGTTGACGAGCGCCATCCACGGGGCCGTTCCGCCGCCTTCCACAAAGCCGAGATGCCCGGCCTTGAAGCGTCGCTCGGGGTAGAGTTCGCCCAGCGCGCCGTGACCGTTCATGACGTGTTCCTTGAGCCACTCGTTCTGCCCTTCAATCGAGTTCTCGTACGGCTCCCAGACGTACGGGCCCAGGTAGCCGTTGTCGTAGCGCTCGGGCCCCGGTCCGCCCCAGGCGTAGGTCTGGTCGTTGCTGCGAATCCAGTGGATCGAGGGATAACGGTTGCAGATGTACGCGCCGGCGTTGTCTTGCGAGCCGTTCTCAAAGACCCGCAGCTTCTGGATCAGAGACGCCGTGCGCAACGCGCCGTGCTCCCGCTCAAAGTCGAGCAAGGCCTGCGCGAGGGTGTTCGAGCCGGCGTTGACGACGATGTAGAGCGGCCGCGGATCGTCCTTCTCAAACGCAGCGACCAACAGCCGCGAGCCGTCGCTGGCGCGCCCCTCGCCGACCGCCTCGATGCCGTAGGCGGGCTGTCCGCCGGCCGTGACGCTGCGCAGATACTCGGGCGTCGGCCAGTGGTCGGCGTGCTTCCGCAAATTACCGACCACCTTCTCGTAGCCGTCGATCAATTGAAGGAACAGGTCGGGCCGAGTCTCATGCCGCAGGTACTTACCGGTGACGGCGATCAAACCTTCCACGTCGAACTCGTTGGCGCTCACGAGCAGATGCGCCATCTGCTGCTCCTCGTCCGGCTCATTGCCCATGTCGGCGAGGATGACCAGCCGATGCCGTTCCGGCTCGTCGGCGGCACGCAGGTCGAAGGCCGCTTGGAAAGCGACACAAGTCAGAAGAAGGGAAGCGAGCAGGCGGTTCATCACGAGTAGAGACCTCAAGGTCGAATCAAGAACCGTAACCCATCTCCGCGGGCTCTGTCGACAAGCCGCGTCCTCGGCGAGCTATCATCGCCTCTGAACTATTTGGCCGCCGCGCGGCGGAGTCGGAGAGTTTTTGTCGTGGATAGAAGTATGAGCCTGCGTTTCTCCCTACGCGCGACGGTCGCCGTCGGACTCCTTGCGTCGGTCGCGTTTCCTCTGCTCGGCCAGAGTTTGGCGGTGCGCTCGTCGGCGAACTACGGCGAGACGGTCAGCCCCGGCTCCGCGGCGACGCTGTTCGGCGACGGATTCGCGGACTCGGCGGCCGTCGGCGCGCTCGACCGCGCCGGACGCCTGCCGACCCGACTGGCCGGGGTCGAGGTACTGCTGGACGGGCGCGCGGCGCGGCTCGCCTATGTGTCCGCGGGGCAGATCAATCTCGTCGTCCCCGCGCACACGGCGGAGGGCGTGGTCGCGGTCGAAGTCTTGCACGACGAGCAAACCGTCGCGCAAGGAACCGCGACGGTCGCCGGATCGGCGCCGGGCCTATTCTCGGCCGACGGCTCGGGCGCCGGGACGGGGTTGATCTTGAACGAGGCCACCTACGCTCGCGGACCGTTCGCGGCCCAGACGCCGGAGATTCCGGGATGCGACAAGAGGTCGCGCCTGACACTGCTGGCGACGGGCGTCCGTCAGGCCGCGGAGACGACCGCCACGGTCGAGGACGCAAGCGGCGGAACCCGTACGGTCGAGGTGGAAGCCGCGGCGGCTTCGGAGCAGTATCCGGGGGTCGATGAAGTGCGCATCGTCGCGCCGCAAGACGTCGGCGGCGAACTCTCGGTCCGGCTCACGGCCGACGGGCGCGAGTCAAACGCGGTCTCCTTCTCGCTCGACCCTTCCGACGTGCCGCCGCCCGACTGCGCGGCTCTCGGCGAGGCTTACGTGTACAACACCGTCTCGGATCTGCTGGCCGGAGATCTCTGGGACGTCGCCTCTCCGGACCAAGTCTTCACCGACCTCGCCTCGGCGCAGGCGATCTCTCAGGGCGACTGGCCAGTCAACGGCGTCGGCACCACCGCGCTCGAAGCGCGCAACGGGGAGGTGATCGCGGCGGGTTCAGCCGGCGCCCCTGAACTCGTCTGGGCCGATCCGCACTTCCCGCCCACCGTCCGCACGTTGTCCGACGAGCCGATTCCGTTCGTGGGCGTCGCGGCGGGCAACCCGGCGTCCGCGATTTCCGCCGAGGCCGATCCCGGCCGCCCGATCCACGAGCAGATCCTCGAACTCGCGCGCGAGCACAACCTGGCGTTCGCCTCCATCCGCGTCGAAGGCCGGTTCGCTCCAGTCAGCTACAGCGTCGCCCACAACCTGCTCAAGCAAGGCACGCCGCTCACCGACCCGACCGTCGACAAGGCGCCGTTTCAACTCTTCTTCACCGCGGACGCGTCGGCCGAGTGGCAACTGTCGGGCTTCTACGCAGCCGCGGCGAACATCCAAGAGTTGGTCTCGGTGCGCGGAGCGCCGGTCCACTTGCACGGCTTCCAGCTCGACCGCTCGCGAGCCGGACACGTGGGTTCAGCGACGGTTGAGAACGCGGTGATCCGGCTTTATCCGCTGGCGGCGCCAAAAGTGATGGAATCGGACCTCACGGTCCGAAATGTATCGCTCGCGGACGGCCAGGTCTCGCTGGAGGTGCTCAACCAAGGCGCGGGAACGGTCACGCGCACCACCGTCCAAGGGCGCTCAGCGGACGCAGTCGTCTTCCAGGCGGAACTCGTCGATCTCGTCAGCGGCCAAGCGCAGACCGTCTCTGTTCAGGTGGGCGACCTGAGCCGAGAGCTCGTCTTGGAAGTCGACCCGTTCAACGACGTCTTGGAGTCCGACGAGTTCAACAACGTCGAAGCCGTCCCGACGCCCTAGCGAGCGGGAGCTTTCGCGGCCCATCCGGAGAGCGACGTTCAGGACGCCGCGGGTCAGGCGGAAGCGGGGGGGAAGTCGGTCCGCTGTATTAAAATCTTGGAATCGCGGCTGGAATCCCGAAGCCCCGTTGAGGGTCCGGGCGGTCCATTCCAGTCGCCAGACGCGCCGACCCTATGCCCGATGCATCCCCGCCGTCCCGACCCCGCGAACTCCGGGGTTGGAAGGAAATCGCCTCCTACCTGGACGTGTCAACGCGCACGGCCCAATCCTGGGAAAAGAGACACGGACTGCCCGTGCGCAGACTGGGCGGCGACAGCGGGCCGGTCTACATCTCCGTAGATGCGTTGCATGAATGGCGCGCCCGTCAGAGCAGCACACAGACAGAGACGCCTCCGACTGAAGGCGCGACCGAGTCACGTGATAGGCGGCGCTGGATCGCCGTCGTTGCGGTCGCGGCGGTCATCCTGGTATCGGCGATCGTCCTATGGAGGGCGACCAGGGTCTGGGAACTGCCGCCGCCGCCCCATCGAGTTAAGCTCAACACGCTGCCCAAGTTCACCCCGTTCGGCGTCTACTTGTCTCCCGACGGCAAGAAAGGCCTCCATGTCTCCTCCATGGTGGGAGCCAGTCCGGCTCAAGTCGCCGTCGTCGATCTAGTCGCTGGGACCGAGCGGTTGATCGACGTTCCCTCTCAGCAAGACGCTTTTGCCTGGTCTCCGGACGGAAAGTCAATCGCCTTCGTTCGGGGACGGTCAGAGATCTGTCTCGTTCCGTCGAGCGGCGGGCCGCCCACTCAGATCGCAGACCTCCCAGGAGAGTTCCCTTCGGGCCTTGACTGGAGCGAGGACGGCAAGGCACTCGTAGCGGCCGTCATTGGCCACGGTCTCTACGAGGTGAACGTTGAAGACGGGGCCGTGCGTCTCCTGCTTGACCACCCTCACGTGGAGTCGCCGTCCTATATCCCCTACGGAGGGGGCCGCGGGGTCCTGTTTGCGGAACAAGTGGAGCGCGAGGGGATGACCTCAAGCTCTCATTTGACGCCGCACAGGCTAGCGGTGCTCTCCATGGAATCAGGCGCCATCGATGAGGTTCTGACCGTCTCATACGGCCGGCCGCGGCCGCGGTACCACCCGAGCGGATTCGTGCTCTATTCGAGCGGCGCGTCGACCCGCGCGGGAGTATTCGCCGTGAAACTAGGTTCCTCCAGCGGCGAAGCCGCCAATGCCGTGCCGTTCGTGCTCTCCGAGGACGGGCTATCGGTGGGAGTAGCGCGCAACGGATCCGTCGCGATCCTCCGCGGCCAGGGCTGGCGGGAGCGACTCACGTGGCGAAATCGAAAAGGCGAAAATCTCGGAGCGGTGGGCGCCCCCATGGGGCAGGGCTCCTTCCCTTCGGCCTCGTTGGACGGAGGTCAAGCGCTCGTCATGGGCAGACCGCACGGTCCGACCGGCTACTACTGGATCGAGGGCGCGGAGACCAAACTGGTTGCAACGGAGCCAGGCCTCAGTGCTTACTTCGTGCTGAGTCCGGACGGACGTTCGTTCGCTCGCACGGTGGCCCTGCAAGGTGAAGGGAGTCGCCACGACATCGGAGTAGCTCCAATCATCAACGACAAGACTAAACCGGAGATGGCTGGTCTGGAGGGAAGGCCGGGCGTGGAGGATTGGTCCGATGACGGAAAAAATCTGCTCTACACACAGATCAGCAACGGCATGCAGCGCGAATTGTGGTTGCGTCCACTCGACGCACCGAAGGGCGAGCCAGGGACCTTGGTAGCCCGGACAGAGGGATTCGTTGGAGGGGCCTCCTTAAGCTCGGCGGCCGATAAGATCGCCTACGATCAGGTCCTCGACGGCACGCGGGAGATCCGGATCAGACGCGTTGGGGCGCCGCCCGAACAAACCGGCGTCCGTGTCGCCGCTGGTCGCCATCCCCGCTGGACCAAGAACGGAACGGAAATCGTTTTTTACCGGAGCGGATGGTTGATCGCCGTCCCCGTCGAGAGCGAGGGAGAAACCCTTCGAGTCGGCGCGGAGGAGAACCTGTTCGAAACTTCGATCAAGGGTGGACGACGCCGCTTCGACGTCTTGGCTGACGGTGAACGCATCGTCGAGGTCGCAGGTCCGGAGCCGGAAGAACTGGACATGGAGATCCAGCTCTGGCCGAATCTCTCGCTCCCTGAGGACTAATCCCGCACTTGGCGCCGGACGAGGAGCGAGACGCAGTCGAGTTGAAGTAGGACCGTTCCTGGCGCACTCGGGCGCGATTTCCTGTTGAAAGAGACAGGAGATCGATCATGATTCGTCTGTCCCCCTACCTCACGTTCGCGGTCACGACCTTACTCTTGGCGGCGGGCGCCGCGCAGGCGGCCGACCCGGTCCAACGGCCCGAGCGAGCGCGCAAGGGCCCGTCGGAGGTCGTGATCGGCGGCCTGTTCAACCTCTCCGGTCCGCAGGAGATCCTCGACCGGCCCACGCTGGAGGGGGCGCGGCTGGCGGTCGAAGAGATCAACGCGCAAGGAGGCGTCCTGGGACGGCCAGTCCGTCTGGCGGTCGAGGACGGCGAGAGCCGGCCGGAGACGCTTGCCCGTGCGACCCGCAAGATCCTCCGGGAGCATCCCGCGACGAGCGCCTTCGTCGGTCTGTCGGATACGGACATGGTCCTGGCCGCCGCGACCGTCGCCGCAAAACGCGGGCGCCTGTTCTTGACCTCCGGCGCCACGTCGCCGCAACTTCCCGCCCAAGTACCGCAGTACCTCTACTTGGCCTGCTTCGGAGACAACGTTCAGGCCGCGGCGGCGGCCGAGTTCGCCTATGAGCAACTGGGCGCGAGGTCCGTCGCCGTCTTGTACGACTCGACCGACACCTACACCAACCTGTTGCAGGGCTACTTCCGAACGCGCTTCGGAAAACTCGGCGGAGAGATCGTCTCCGCGCAAGCCTACGTTCCGGGCAAGCTCGACGAGCCCATCGCAAACCTCAAGAAAGCGGACTTCGTGTTCCTTTCAGCGCATACGCCCGACGACGCGATGGAGGCCGTCGGGTTGCTGCGCACGGCCGGGTTCAATGTGCCGATTGTGGGCGGCGACGGCTTCGATTCCGAGTCGACTTGGGCCGGCATCGCGAGCGCGGAGGACGTCTACTTCACGACGCACGCCTATCTGGCCCCCGACGCGACCGATCCGCGGGTCCAAGCTTTCGCCCGAGCCTTTGCGGCGGCCAACAACGGCGAGCAACCGTCCGGATTCGCCGCGTTAGGCTATGACGCGGTGCGTATCGCCGTGGAGGCCGTACGCCGCGCGGGGACCAACGACCCGAGCGCGGTTCTAGCCGCGATCAGCGGGATTCGGGACTTCGAGGGAGTGACCGGGCGGATCAGCTACGGCGACGGCACGCGCATTCCGACCAAGTCGGTCAGCGTGATTGAGGTCGCGGGAGGACGCTATCGCTTGGCGGCCGTGCAGACGCCGTCAAGCGTCCCGGCGCCGTAGCGGCCTAAGAAGCGCCCCAGCGCGTCGCTTCCAAGAAGGCGAGCAAGTCGGCGAGCTCTTGCTTGGAGAGTTCGCCCTCGAGCCCCGACGGCATGACGGAGACTTTACCCGGCCGGACCTCTTCGATCTCCGCGCGCGGGATGCGCACCTGCTCGTCGGCGCCGGTCGCGACCACCAGCCAGTCGTCGGTCTCCGCGACCGGGACGCCGCTGAAGATGTCGTCTTGCGTTTGGACGATCAGCGGTTCGTAGCTGCGCACGAAGCTGGCGCTCGGGTAGAGGATCGCTTCGAGCAGGTCGCGCCGTTCGCGGATCTCGCCGATCTTGGTGAGGTCGGGGCCGACCTCCCCGCCCTCGTAGCCGATCGAATGGCACGAAATGCACGCGGCCTTCTCGCTGTTGAAGACAGCTTGCCCCCGACGAATATCGCCCGCATCGAGCGAATCCAAGAGCGTCTCCAAGCGCTCTTGCTGTTCGGCGCGATCTTCGTCGAGCCGTGACAACAACGGCGCCGCTTGGGCTGCCGTCTCGTCAGGAAAATTCTGGAGCAGAGTCTCGACGTGGTCGCGCCTGAGGCCGCCGGGCGCCTGATCGAGCGCGGCCAAGAGTCGAGCGCCCAGTTCCGCGTCTCCGCCCGAGCCGAAGGCGTCGAGCAGGCGAGGCAGTTCCAGCGGCCCGGCTTGCGTCAGCGCGTCGGCGAGGCGAAGTTGCTGATCTCGGCTAAGCGGCGCCGTCGATAGCGCCTGCGCGGCGGCTCCCCGAAGGCGAACAGGGTTGGCTTCATCAAGCTTCTCGACGAGCAGACGAAAAGCCCCTTCGCCGGTCTCCTCCTCGGCGGGGAGAGCCGCGTCGAGCGCGTCGACGCGCGCCTGATCGGAAGCGGTCGCGTTGCCGGCAACGGCCAACAACGCGGCCTGCAGTGTGCGGTCGGGCGCGTCGGCTCGCGGCAAGGCCTTGACCGCACGCACGGCCTCGTCCAGCACGACGCCGGAAGAACTCTTGAGCGTCACCGCCAGCGCCGCCGTCCAAGCATCCGGCGCCTCGTCGAGCAGCGCACGGGACATCACCCGCAACGCCGTCGCCCGCGTCGCAGGCGATCCCGTGCGCGCGGCTCTCGCCAGGACCTGTTGCACGGCCGGCGATTCGACAAATCGGACAAGCTGGTCCTCAATTCCAGATTCGTTTGCGGCCAGTCGTCGCGCATAGGAGCCGGCCAGCGCGCCGCCCCACTCTGGGCGTCGTCCAGCGATCCACACGGCCGTCTCCTTCACCAGCGGATCGTTCGACGACAGCAGCGGCAGCACGGTCCTCGGATCGAGCGCGGCCGGTCGCATCTGATCCAAGGCGAGCATCGCCGCCCGTCGCGTCTTGGGCGAGGCGGCCCCAAGGCCCTTGCGCGTCGCCGCCGGATCGGCGATCTCGATCAGCGCATACGTCAGCGAATGCGCCAGCACCTCGTCCTCGGCCTCCGCCGCGGCGGCCAACAGCAAAGGCACGGCCTCGCGGTCACCGATGCGCCCCAGCGCCTCGGCGGCCACACGTCGCAGCGGCGCGCTCTCGCTCAACAGCTCGCGCAGCGTAGGCGCCGCCTCCGCGTCCCGCCACAAGCTCGCCGCATGCGCGGCGGCGTGACGTTCGGACGCCGAGCCGTCGCGCAACACTTCGCGAACGGCCTCGCGCGCCTCAGGCGAGTCGTTGCGCGCGAGCGCCCAGATGCGGTCGGTCGCGGCCGGGGCCTCGTCGGAGACGCTCGGCGTCTTGGCCCGCACGCGATAGACCGCGCCCAGCACGTCCGGCTTGGCGAGCTGCGACGTCGGGCAGCACAGCTTGTACCAGGCGCCGGTATCGACGACGAGCAGACTGCCGTCGCGATCCTCATGCACGTCGGTCGGATGAAAGTCCGGGTTCGACGAGACCAAGAAATCCGAATCCTCGCTCGCGTACGTCGCGCCCTTCGGCGTCAACACATGGCGCGTGACCTTGTGCATGTTGAACTGCGTCGCGAACAGATTGCTCCGATACTCGGCTCCAAAACTCGGCGAGCCGTACGCCAACAACCCGACCGGGGCCGACGGCCCCAAGTGCGACACCGGCTCCAAGAATCCGCCCGTCATCGGATGGCCGTCGGTGACGTTGTGAATCTTTCCATAGACGCCGCCGTAGACCGAATGGATGATCCCGTCGCGGCGCCCGAGCTCAGGGTGCTGAAGGAAGGTCGACGTGATGAAGCGCTCGCCGTTCGGCAGGAAGGCGACCTCGACCGGGTTGTCCATGCCGCCGGTCAGCACCGCCTCCACCGGCCCGCCTTCGGGCCGCCGTCGGAAGACGTGCGCCGCCCGCGTCTTGAGCGTCGAGCCGTCGGTGATCTCGTGCGTCTGCTCGGCAAACGCGCCCTTGGCCCAGTAGATCCAGCCGTCGAGTCCTTCGTAGGGCCCGTGCAGATCGTTCGCGCAGCCGGTCAGCGTGCCGGGGTCGTACCAGACCTCGCGAGTATCGGCGACGCCGTCGTCGTCGGGATCGGTGAACTTCCAGATCACCGGAGGCGCGGCGACGTAGACGCCGGAAGCAGTCCACAGCACGCCTTCGGGCAGCATCAACTTGTCGGCGAAAACGGTCCGTCGATCGTAGACGCCGTCGCCGTCGTCGTCGACCAGCCGCAGGATGCGATGCGGCGCCTCCTCAAGTTGCTGCTCGACGGGATCGTTCGAGCCCGACGACTCGGCCACGTAGAGCCGGCCTTGGTCGTCTTGGTCGACGATCATCGGGCGCTCGACCAGCGGCGGAGCGGCGGCGACGATCAGCTCAAACCCGTCTGGAACGGTCAGGTCCGCCGTCAGGTCCGGATCAGACGAACAAGCAAGAACAAACGCCGACAGCGCCGCGACAATCAACCGCATGATTGCGGGTATTGTAGTCCGTCCGCCGCCCGCTGTCCGTCGCTCCGCTGACCGTCAGCCCGATGTCCGGCAGAACGCCTCGGCACCGCTACTTCCGCTTCTTGCGTTTCCTCTTCTTCTGTTGCTGCTCGACCCAAGTCTGGAACTCGGCGTCGTTGCGGAACTCGAGATCGTATTCGAGGTCCTTGGTGAAGTATTCGCAGGCCTCGCCGCCGGGCAACCCGTAGTCGCGGCAGATCTGCGGACGCGTTTCATAAACGCCGCACGAGTTGTCCGGCTGCAAATGCCGGCACTGCGTACGGACTTCCAAATACCACTCCTCGTCTTGCACCCAGACCACCGTCCCCTCATGCATCAGGTACCAGCGGACGTGGTCGTAGCCTTCGTCGTCCACCGGCTCGTCGATCTGGAGAGCGAAGTAGCGGCAGCAACTGGCGTTGCACAAGTGGCACGGCCCGCCGTCGTCCGAGCTGACCTTGGGCGGGTCCGCCGGCGAATAGAGCATCTGTAGAGCGACGAAGCCCGAAGGCCCGGCGGGGATCTTGACTGGAGGTCGTCGTACGGCCAAGACGTATCGTACCGCTTCCGCGCCCGAACGCCGACCTATAATGCGATAGAGGCTCTTTGAGCGGGCCTCATCCCCTTCGCATATGAATCGGCAAGACCGCACGCGCCTCCTTGAGGAAGCGCTCAACCATCGAATCCTCGTGCTCGACGGAGCGATGGGGACGCAACTCCAAGACCGCAACCTGACGTCTGACGACTTCGGCGGCGCGGACCTCGAAGGCTGCAACGAGAACCTCAATCTCACCCGGCCCGACGTGCTGCACGACGTCCACCGCGCCTATTTCGAAGCCGGCGCCGACGTCGTCGAGACCAACACCTTCGGCGGAACCGAAGTCGTGCTCGCCGAGTACGGCCTCGAAGACAAGGTCCTCGAGATCAACCTCGCCGCCGCGAAGATCGCGCGCGAAGTCGCCGACGAACTCTCCACCTCCGACCGACCGCGTTTTGTCGCCGGCTCGATGGGACCGACGACGAAAGCGATCACGGTCACCGGCGGCATCACCTTTGAAGAACTGACGCGCAACTTCCGCGATCAGGCGGAAGCGTTGGCCGAGGGCGGCGTCGACCTGCTCCTCCTCGAAACCTGCCAAGACACGCGCAACGTCAAGGCGGCGCTGATCGGGCTCGACGAGGCCTTCAAGAAACTCGGCTACCGGCTGCCGGTGATGGTTTCGGGCACGATCGAACCGATGGGCACGATGCTCGCCGGGCAAGCCGCCGACGCGCTGACGGCTTCGCTGGACCACGTCGAGCTGCTTTCGCTCGGTCTCAACTGCGCCACCGGTCCTGAGTTCATGACGGACCACATCCGTACCATCCACGAGATGGCGCGGTCGCGCGTCTCGTGCTATCCCAACGCCGGACTGCCCGATGAAGAAGGCCTCTACGGCGAGACGCCGACCTCGCTCGCCTCGTCGCTCGAACGCTTCGTCAAGAACGGCTGGCTGAACCTGATCGGCGGCTGCTGCGGTACGACGCCCGCGCACATTGAAGCGATCGCGCAGATGGTGGACGGCCGCGAACCGCGCAGGCATCGCGGCGAGCGCCGCAGCTACTACACGGGCATCGAACTCGTCGAAGCGACCGACGACAACCGACCCCTACTGGTCGGCGAGCGGACCAACGAAGTCGGCTCGCGCAAGTTCAAGCGCCTGATCACTGAAGAGAAGTTCGAAGAGGCTTCCGAGATCGGCCGCGCGCAGGTGAAGAACGGCGCTCACGTCGTCGACGTCAACCTCGAAAACCCCGACCGCGACGAACTCGCCGACATCGACGCCTTCTACTCGCAGATCATCCACAAGGTCAAAACCCCGTTGATGATCGACACCACGAGCGCCGAGGCGGCCGAGCGCGCGCTGACCTACTGCCTCGGCAAGTCGATCCTCAACTCGATCAATTTCGAGGACGGCGAAGAGCGCTTCGACCGCGTCATGCCGCTGGTCAAGAAATACGGCGCGGCGATCGTCATCGGCTCGATCGACGAGGACCCCGAGCAAGCGCAAGCGATCACGCGCGAGCGCAAACTCGCGATCGCCCAACGCGCGCATGATCTGGCTACGGGCAAATGGGGCGTACCCGCGGAAGACCTGATCTTCGACACGCTCGTCTTCCCCTGCGCAACCGGCGACGAGAACTACATCGGCTCGGCCGTCGAGACGATCGAATCGATCCGTCTCGTCAAGGAGCGCCTTTCCCAGTGCAAGACCGTGCTCGGCGTCTCAAACGTCAGCTTCGGTCTGCCGCCGGCCGCGCGCGAGGTCGTCAACTCCGTCTTCCTCTATCACGCGACCAAGGCCGGGCTCGACCTCGCCATCGTCAACACCGAGAAACTCGAACGCTACGCGCAGATCCCCGAAGAGGAGCGGCGCCTCGTCGAAGACCTGCTGTGGAACTATCCGCCCGAAGGCAGCGACGCCGCCCGCGACTACCGCGAGCAGCCGCCCGAGCAGCGCGCCGAGATCAACCAGCACCACATCGCCAAGGTCACCGAGTTCTACCGCGCCGCCACCGGACGCGCAAAACAGGAACGCTCGATCGAAGGCCTGCCGCTCGACGAACGGCTCGCGGCCTACATCCTTGAAGGCACCAAGGAGGGACTCGTTCCCGATCTCGACCTCAAGCTGGCCGAAGGCGCACGCCCGCTCGACGTCATCAACGGCCCGCTGATGGCGGGCATGGCCGAGGTCGGCCGACTGTTCAACGCCAACGAACTGATCGTCGCCGAGGTGTTGCAATCAGCCGAGGCGATGAAGGCCGCCGTCGCGCACCTCGAGCAGTTCATGGAGAAGAAGGAGGGGTCGAACAAGGGCAAGATCGTGCTCGCCACCGTCAAAGGCGACGTCCACGACATCGGCAAGAACCTAGTCGACATCATCCTCACCAACAACGGCTACGAAGTGGTCAACCTCGGCATCAAGGTGCCGCCCGAAGACCTGATCAAAGCCTGCCGCGAGCACAAGCCGGACGCCGTCGGCCTTTCGGGCTTGCTGGTCAAGAGCGCGCAACAGATGGTCATCACGGCCCTCGACTTGAAGGAAGCCGGCGTCGAAGTACCCCTGCTGGTCGGCGGCGCAGCGCTGTCCGATTCCTTCACGCGCAAGAAGATCGCGCCCGAGTATCTCTCGATCACCTGCTACGCGAAGGACGCCATGTCGGGCCTTTCGCTCATGAACACCTTGATGGACCCGGCCGAGCGCGAGAAGGTCCGCGCGCAGTTAGCCGAGGCCTCCGACGAGGCCGTCCCCGAGCAGGACGAGCCCGAAGAGAACCTCTCGACCGAGCGTAGTTCCCGCGCCCGCGCCGACGTTCCCGCCTTGCCGCCGCCCTACACCGAACGCATCGTGCGCGACGTGCCGCAACTCCAAGAGATCTGGGGCTACGTCAACCCGGCGATGCTCTACACACATCACCTCGGCTTCCGCGGCAACTTTGAGAAGAAGCTCGCCGAGCGCGACGCCAAAGCCGTCGAGTTGTACGACACTGTCGAAGAACTCAAGCAAGAAGCGGCCAGGATCCTCAAGCCCAAGGCCGTCTGGAAGTTCTTTGAGACCGTCGCCGAAGGCAACTCGATCCACATCTACGAGCCCGGCGGCGACCAGCCGCTGCACACCTTCTCCTACCCGCGGCAACGGCGCGAAGACGGCCTTTGCCTCGCCGACTACGTCGTCAACACCAGCAACGGCACGCGCGACTCGATCAGCATGTTCGTCTGCACCGCGGGCGCCGGGGTGCGCGAGAAAGCCGAAGAGTACAAGGCCGCCGGCGAGTACCTCAAATCGCACGCCGTCCAAGTGCTCGCGCTTGAAACCGCCGAAGCGACGGCCGAGTGGTTGCACCGGCGCATCCGCGAAGACTGGGGCTTCCCCGATCCGGCCGAGCTGACGATGAAGGACCGTTTCAAGAGCAACTATCGCGGCCGTCGCTACAGCCCGGGCTACGCGGCTTGCCCGGATCTCGACGATCAACAGGCGATCTTCGAACTGCTCGAACCCCAAGTGATCGGCGTCGAGCTGACCGACGGACAGATGATGGAACCCGAGGCGAGCGTCAGCGCGATTGTCTTCCAGCATCCGGACTGCATCTACTTCGACGTCTCGAAGTAGCGCTACTCGATCGGGCTACTGGGCATCGAGCCAACCGAGCGAGACGAAGAACGCGTCCAGCTTGCTCAACGTCGAACGATACGCCGAGCCGTCGCCGCGGCCGAAGTTGAAGAAGCCGTGCCCGGCGCCGTCATAGCCTTCGAGGTCACAACGGTTGCCCTTGGCCTTCATCGCGTCGCAGAACATTTCGGCGGTCAGGTACGGAACGGTCGTATCGGCCTTGCCGTGGAACATGATCGTCGGCGGGGCGCCCTTCCAAACGTAGGGGTAGGGCGAGAAGGATTCGAGCGGCGCCCCGATGCGGTCTTCGAGTGCGACGCGCCGTTCGTCGATCTGCTCAAAGCCGTCCTCGGGCGCCATCACCACCGCCGGGTTGAACAGTGCCAGCGCATCCGGAACCGCGCTGACCGACTTGTCGCCGGCGGGATCGTCAAAGCCCGGCAGCATCGCCGCCGCCGCCGCCAGATGGCCGCCCGCCGACCCGCCGCCAGCGGCAATGCGGTCCGGATCGACGCCCAGGCGGAACGCATTCGCTCGCAGCCAACGCACCGCGGCCTTGGCGTCTTCCACGCACTCTTTCGCCTTCACGCCGTGACGCGAAGCGACGCGATAGTCAGCGACGACCGCAACCATCCCGCGCTCGGCGAGATGCTTCGAGTGCTCGCGGAACTGCGTCGGCGTCCCGTTGCGCCAGCCCCCGCCGAAAAAGAAAACGACCGCCGCGCGACGATCCTCCGCCGCGTGCCCGTCGGGTGCAAAGATCCAAGCCCGCAACTCGACCCCGTCGACCGACTTGTAGACCTCCGTCCGAGCCTCGGGCATCTCGGGCGGATAGCGATTCTGGGCGAGCAGCGGAACGGCTAGAGCGACCAGGCAAAGAAGTCGAAGACGCATCGGCGTGGATTGTAGCAAGCCCGGTCACAAGGCCCTTTCAGGCTGTTTGGCGGGGGCTTGGCCTCGTCGGCAGCTATCGACGCTTGGCGGCGCGCGCTAGCGTCGGGATGTAGAAGATGCGCACCATCTCCTTACTCCTAGTCGTCAGCCTGTCGGCCGGTTGTGCCGGCAGACTGGCGCGACCGCGGGCGGCCTCCGGATTGAAGGAGGCCGTCCGTCAGTTGCGCTATACGCCCGAAGCGTTCGCCGCCGAATACCAAGCCTATCGGCTGGCCGCGACGCCCGAGCACGCCAAGATCATCCGCGATCAGATGGTCTACCGCATCCTGGCGGAGACCGAGCTCTACTTCCGCGCGTATGAGACCAAGCTGCGCGTAAGCCGGGGGCGCCTCCGCTTCGGGTCCGACCTGCTGCAACTGTCCTTGGCCTCCGGCGCCGGCATCGTCAACGGCGAACGCGGCAAGACGATCCTCGCCTCGCTGCTCGGAGCGACGACGGGCGCGAGCCTCTCCTACAGCCAGAGCTTCTTCGAGGAAAAAACAACCGAGGCGATCCTCGTCCGCGTCAACGCCGATCGCACACGGATTCGCTTGCACATCATTGAGCGGCTCGCCGAACCGACCGCCGACTATCCCTTCGAAGCGGCGTGGACCGACCTGATCGAGTTCTTCTACGCCGGGACGCTCGAAAGCGGACTACGCTCCCTGCACAACCAAGCGCTCCAGCGCTGACGCCTTTACTTGCGCACGAATTTTTGGATGCGCTGGTTTACCGTCTCCGCCACGTAGATCGCGCCGTCCGCGCCGACGGCGATGCCGTGGACTTGATGCAGTTGTCCGGGCTCGGGACCGTCCGAGCCGAAGCCGCCCAGGATCTTCCCCTTCGGCGACAGCTTCGAGACGCGCCCGGCGTCGCCGTCGACCATCCAGACAACGTTCTCCTTCTTGTCCCAAGTCAGCGCCCAGGGCGTGCCGAGCCCTTCCCACAGGTCGAGAAACTTGCCTTCCGTGTTGAAGACTTGGATGCGCTTGTTGCCGCGGTCGGCGACGATGATGCGGTCGTCGCCGTCAACCGTCACGCCGTGGACGAGGTTAAACTCGCCCTTCGCATCGCCCGCGCCGCCCCAGTGCTTCACATACTCGCCCTCAGGCGTATACTTCACGACGCGCGTGTTCTTATAACCGTCGGCGACGTAGACGTTTCCCTTCGAGTCGAAGGCGACGGCGGCCGGACGGTTGAAGGCGTACTTCGCATCGTTGTCGCCGACCATCCCCGAAAATCCGCCGATGCCGAGCAGTCGCCGGCCTTCCGGCGAGAACTTCCAGATCGCGGCGCCCTCACGGTCGACGAGCCAGACGCCGCCGTCAGGACCGACGCCCATTCCGTGCGCCGAACCGGCGTGCGACGAGAGTTTCGGGTTCTCTTTCCACGCTTGCAGCACCTTGCCGTCCGGCGCGAACTGAACCACCGGATGCGAGCCGCGGTTGTAGAACCAGACGTTGCCGTCGGCGTCCATCGCCGTCGCCATGCCGGCGCCCGGTTGGTAGTCGCTCGGCAGTTGCGCCCAGTCGGGCACGTGCTCATAGGGCAGCTCCGGTTGCGCGGCCAGCGCGGCGACGCCGAGGAGCAAGAGGGACAGGATTCGCATCGCGGATGAGTCTATCAGCAACGCCTCAGTAGCGGCAGGCCGACGGATCGGATTTCACGAAGTACGTCTTGTAGTTCGCCGCCTCGGGATCCATGCAGCCTTCCAAGTTCAACAGCTCGACCTTACGAAAGTCGACCGGGTGCGATTCGCTTTGGAGCGAGATCGAACCGCTCTCGAGGACGCGGCCGTCGAGCTTCTGGTTCGGGTGGTGGCCGCTGACGTTCGAGGCGCCGATCTGCGGCATCTCGTAAGCCAGAACCGATTCGCCGTTGACGAAGTGCTCGATGCGTGCGCCGCCGAGGACGAGCGTCTCCGAGACGACCCACTGCTCTCCGTCGTAGGTCTTTGAACTCGACGGCACGCAGTGGCGCGTCACGAGTTTGCCTTCCATGACGACGTTCGTGCCGGGAGTGCAGAGGTTGGCGGTCGAGCGCTCTCCTTCTCCTAGGCCGCCTAAGAGTTGCACCTCGATCGAGATCGGAAAGTCCTGATCCTTGCCCATCGTATGGCCGGGCTGGCCGTGGACCATTACGCCGCTGTTGCGACGCGCCCAACCGGGTCCCTCGTTCGCTTGGTCGCCGACGAAGCGATGCTCCACGCGGATACGGTAGTAGCCGAACTCGCCCTCGTGGAAGATGTGGCCGAAGCGCTCGTCGAACGAATCATAGGCGTCGTAGCGGACCTTCATCAGACCGTCTTCGACGCGGAAGGTGTCGCCGAAGTTGTCGTCGAGCGCATGACCGCGAATCTTGACGTGCCAGCCGTCGAGATTCTTTCCGTTGAAGAGTTGAATCCACTCCTCTTTGTCGGCGGCGGATTGGGCGAAGACGGAGGACGCGACGAGGCATCCCAACACAAGGCGAAGCATGAACGCGAGTATACCGAGCGCGGGCGGGCGGATTATCGATTGAGCGCGATGCGCCAGAAGCCCAGCGCGAGGATCGGCGCCAGGAAGAGCAGCCAGTATCCGTAGGTGATCCAGCCGTAGCCCTGCTCGATCAAGGCGATCAAACCGAACGCGTCCGCGAGCCAGACCGAGACGACCAAGATGACGGCGGCGACCGCGAGACGCTTCCCGTGGGAGAGAGCTTGGCCGCGTTCGGCGAGCAGTCCGGCGACGCGCTCGTTGAAGCCGTGGATCATGCCGGTCCCGGTTTCGATAAACGTCCCGAAGAGCACCAGTTGGAAGAAGAGCTGGAAGCCCGGGCTGCCCAGTTCGCCGAGGACGAAGTTGGCCGGGATCGATTCATTGAGGATCGCCGGGTAGAAGGCGAGCAGGGCCGTGTAGATCAGCGTGCCGGGGAACATCGCGATCGCTCCGGCGAGGAACCCCGCCGTCACGGCCTCCCTCCGCGATTCGAAGTGGCGCGCGACGAACAGGATCGCCGGGAGCGCGGCCAAGTTGTAGGCGGCGTATTCGAGGCCGCCGACGAGCCAACGCGAATCGGGCGTCGCGACCGCCGCGTTGCGGACGATCTCGCCGCCGAAACCGGGAACGACGAGCGCGATCATGATGAGGTAGACGACGTACAACAGGATCGACCAGAGCGAGAAGAAACGCTCGATCAGCGCGCTGCCCCAGAACGCAAAAAGGCCACCGCGGCGACGGCGACCAGCGTTCCGAGCAAGGGCGCCGAGCCGAACATCTTCGACGACAGCTCGCCCGAGGCGGAGCCGACCACCGCAACCGTCAAGACGACGGAGGCGACGTAGAGGACCTCAAACGCGACCCAGCCGCGGCCCAGGATGCTCTTGGTAAAGGTGCGGTAGTCGTAGAGTTTTCCCGCACGCGCAAGCTCAAAGCCGAAAGCGAGAACGAGCCCCCAGACGAGCGTCGCGACGGCCATCCCGAGGTATCCGCCGAATGGGCCTTCGGTCAAGAAGAACTGGACGAGTTCGCGCCCGGTGCCGTAGCCTCCGCCGACCACGATCGATTGGAAGACGAAGCCGGGGAGCAGGTATTTCTGAAAGAGCTTCGCCATCGGTCGGACGATCGAGCAGAGCAGACGAGTTTAGCTTGGATGTTCGTAGCGAAGGTAGTATGCTTTGACCGCCATGCGACCCCACATCCTGCTCACGCTCTCCCTTCTCCTAGCGGCCGGTCTGCCCGCGCAGACCAAAAAGGTCGTCGTGCTCGGTCAGACGGATGAGATCGTCCGCGAGTGGGACGCCGTCAGCGACAAGGTCAAGGTCGTGCGCGTGACGCCCGAGACGGTGAAGGAGGAGATCGCCGACGCGCACGGCTTCGTCGGCAACATCAAGCCGGAACTGGTCAAAGCCGGCAAGAAGCTCGAGTGGGCGCAGACGACGAGCGCCGGCGTTGAGAAGGTGCTGCATCTTTCCGGGTCGAACGCGCTGCGCGATTCCGACATCGTTCTGACCAACAACCAGATCGTGCAAGGGCCCGAGATCGCCGATCACGCGATGGCGATGCTGTTGGCGCTGACGCGTGAAATCCCCAAGTGGCTGCGCCTTCAGCAGGAAGGCAAATGGCAAGGCCAGCCGCGGAATCTGTTTGAGTTGAACGGGAAGACGGCCGTCGTGGTCGGCGTCGGCGGCATCGGCAACCAGATCGCGGTGCGGGCTTGGGCGCACGGGATGACGGTGATCGGCGTGGACCCGGAAGACATCCCCTTCTCGCCGTTCATCAGCAAGGTCGTCAAGCCGGATCAGTTGGACGATGTGCTGCCGGAAGCCGACGTGGTGCTGATGTCGGCGCCGCACACGCCCAAGACGCACCGCATGATCGGACCGGCGCAGTTCGACTTGATGAAGAAGGGTTCGTGGTTCATCTGCGTCAGCCGCGGCGGGACGTACGATCTGGACGCGCTGGTCAAGGCGCTCGATTCGGAGAAGCTGGCCGGGGCCGGCGTCGACGTCACCGACCCGGAACCGCTGCCCGAGGGGCACGCGCTGTGGCAGTTCAAGAACGCCATCGTGACGCCGCACATCGCCGGACGATCGGACATGGATCGCGGGCGGATGCTGGGTACGGTCAAGGAGAACATTCGGCGATTCGGGGAAGGGCTGCCGCTGTTGAATGTGGTCGATAAACGGGCGGGGTATTAGGCGCTAGGTTCTCGGTTCTAGGCGAAGAAGAGGGCGGCCGTTGCGGGGGGCGGACCCCGCTGCTGGCGCTACTCGGCGTCGACTGTGCCGTCCGATCGCCGGATGCGGGCGCGGAGGTGTTCGACGTCGAGGGTGATGCCGTCGTTGGCGATCTCCGGGCTGCGGGTGACGGCGGAGTAGACGGCCGCGGCCGCCAGTCGTCGGTTGCTTTCGAGCGTGACGAAGCCGTCGACGATGCGCTGGTCGGAGGCGTCGCCGCCGAGGATGCGCTGGATCGCCGCGCAGCTGAGGAAGTTCGCTTCGCCGGGAGCGAGGACGCGTTCGATGCGTCCGGCCGTGGTCGGCGTCGGCGCTTCGATGCCGGTCGCTTCCGTGACGACGATGCGTATGACGGCACGTTCGCGGGATAGGTTCTGTAGGTTCAGGACCGTGCGGTAGACGCCGGGGAGGAAAGAGCGCGCGGCTTCCGAGGCGTCTGTCGGCGCGGTGACGTTCTTGCATACGAACTTGGCCGAGTAGACGAGCGAACGTTCGACCGCCGGGGCGGTTCGCTCTTGAGCGGAGGCGACCAGGCAGAGCGCCAGGCCGAGTACGAGGGTTCCGAGGGAACGGGTCATGGGATTTCAGACTCCTTTGTCTTTTTCTTGAGTCGCCCGTTCGGACGCACCGCTCCCGACTCGTGCAACGGCGGATGGCACGACCGAGGAGAACGTGGATTGTCCAGCGGGGCTTGAGGAGTCAAACCCGCAACAACGAACGAAGTTGCGGAATCCGATATCTAGGGCGCGGGCTTGAGCGTCGCCAAGACGACGATCACCCCGAGGAGCAGCAGCGCGGCCGCGTACCAACGACGTTTGTGAGAGAGCCGGTTTTGTTCGGTCATGAGGGTCCCGGAACAACGGGGCGAGCGCTTTACGTTCCAAGGATAGCCCACTTTGGTTGCGGAATTATGACGAATCCCGCAGGAATTCTCCTGGTTTTTCCGCCTCGATGACCTTAAGGACATCGAGATAGAGATGACGCAAGCGCACGATACGGAAACCGGCTTGCTGCACGTTGGCGACGGTATCGCGGTTCATCTCGGGGCCGAATTTGCGGCTGAACGGCGTCATGACGTTCATCATCAGACGGAACGGGTGCCAGCGGCTGCCGGTATGCTCGAACATCTGCAGGCGCCCTTCGGGCTTCAGGACGCGATGGAGCTGCTGCAAGCCGCGCACCGGGTCGGGGACGGAACAGAACGTGCAGGACGTGAAGATCTGGTCGACGGAGTTTTCGGGCAGGTCGAGGTCGTGGACGTCGAGCTGTCGTAGGATCATCTCGCCGGGGTAGGCTTCGGCTCGCGGCCGGGCTTGTTCGAGCATCTTATCGGAGACGTCGATGCCGTGAATTGTCTTGCCCGGGGGAAAGAATTGGATGTCGAGCCCGGTTCCCACGGCCAGGAAAAGGATCTCGCCGTCGCCCATTTGCCCGAAAAACTCGCGCTTATAGTCGGCCCAGCGCTTCTCCGGGCCGGAGCCGAAGAGATCGTAGCTTCCGGCGGCCCGATTCCACTTTTCGCGATTCTGGTCGTCCATCCTATTCCTCAGGTACGTCCTCGAAGCCGGAGTAGAGGCGGGCGCCGAGCATGGTAGCCAGCCCCACGCCTGCGCCCCAGTCGACGACCTCATAGCCGAGCATGGCGTCCTGCGTCGAAACCACGGCGCCGAGCGCTCCTGCAAAGGCGCCGGCGATCAACGCGCTTGGATGCGGCTCGTAGTCTCCATAATTCGCGCCTCGGAAGAACGCCACCGGAGCGGCGGCGAACCCGCCGGCAATGAACGAGAGCGGAGCGACGATCCACCATTGCGTGCCTGGCGCGAAGAAGAGCGAACAGAACCAGGCCGCGACCGCTCCGGCGGATGCGTGGACGATAGCCTCAATCAGCAAGAAGTAGATGCGCCGGGCCACAACCTAAACCTTCTGTTCGCCGCGCAGAAACGCGTTCGCTAGGTAAGTGAAGAGCAGCGCCGCAAGCGCGACGCCTAGACCGATGCGCCAGCCTTCTCCGACGGCGACCGGGCGCATCGCGGCGGCCATCGAGACGGCCATCCCGGCGAGCATTCCGCCGAGCATCGAGGGGACCGAGACTTCAAAGGCGCCGAACCACAGCGCGGCGACGGAGGCGAGCCCGAAACCGACGATCATGCCGATCGCCATGCCGGGGAACATCGCGAGGAGCATCGGCCAGGCCTCGCTGAAGCACAACGCACAGAGGGCGCCCGAGACCGCGCCCACCGAAGCGACGGTGACCACGTCTCCGAACAGGAAGAAGAGCTTCATTCGGCGTCTTGCGGGGCGGACTCTTCCGGCGTCGGCCAATAGGGCGAGGGGAAGCGGGCCTCGCGGAAATACTTCTCGGCGCGGCGCACGAGATCGGGGCGCTCGGCGGCGACGTTGCGCTGCTCGGAGATGTCGTTTGCGAGGTCGTAGATCTCGACGGCTTGGCCGTGGTCGTTCTTGACGGCTTTCCATCGGCCGAAGCGGACGGCTTGGGCGAAGCGGCGTTCGTGGAACTCCCAATAGAGGTACTCGTGCTGCTCCTGCTTCTCGGACTGACCAAGGAGCGTCGGGACGATCGAGACGCCGTCGGTGTCGGCGGGCGCATCGACTCCGGCGAGGTCGGCGAAGGTGGCGAGCACGTCGTAGAACGTCCAGGGGTGATCAGAGACGGCGCCGGCTTCGATCTTCCCCGGCCAGCGAACGATCATCGGCACGCGGATGCCGCCTTCGTAGAGATCGCGTTTCCAGCCGCGCAAGGGGCCGTTCGAATCGAAGAAGTCGACTTGGTGGCCGCCTTCTTGGTGGGCGCCGTTATCGGAGGTGAAGAAGACGATGGTGTTGTCGTCGACTTTGAGCTCCTTGAGTTTGGCGATGATGCGGCCGACGTCGCGGTCGAGGTACTTCACCTGGGCGGCGAAGCCTTTTTCGGGCTCGGGCCACTCCTCGCTCTCATAGCCGAGATAGTCAGGGACTTCCATGCCGTCGCCGGTGTAGCGGCCGAGTTCGTTGTTGGTGTGCGGGACGGCGTAGGGCAGGTAGAGGAAGAAGGGGCGGTCGTGGTTTTGGTCGAGGAAGTCGAGGGCGCGCTCGGTGAACAGATCGTGCGAGAAGGCGCCCTTGTTGCGGCCGAAGTTGGCGGGGATGAAGCGCTCGACCTCGTTGTCCCACAGGTGGGTCGGGAAGTGTTCGTGGGCGTGCCACTGGCTGAGGTAGCCGTAGAAGTGGTCGAAGCCTTGGAGGTTGGGACGGCCGAGGGTGACCGGCCCACCGACGCCCCATTTGCCGAACAGGGCGGTCGCGTATCCGGCCGACTTCAGGGTCTTGCCGATCGTGTCGTCGCCGGACTTGAGCGGGACTTCCGGGTTGCGGTTGCCGCGGACGGTGGCGTGGCCCATGTGCTTGCCGGTGATGAGGCCGCAGCGCGAGGGCGCGCAGACGGTCGAGGCGGCGTAGACGTCGGTGCACTTCATGCCCTCGGCGGCGAGCCGATCGATGTGGGGGGTTTCGAGCGTTTTTTGGCCGAAACAGCCGAGATCGCCGTAGCCGAGATCGTCGGCCATGATGAAAACAATATTGGGTCCGGGCGTCGTTTGAGCGGGCGCGGAGGCGGCGAACGCGGCGCTTGCGGTCACCGATAGAAACTGGCGTCGATCGATCATAGATCGCCCGTATTGTACCGGGACCGCCAAATCACGGGGATGCGAAGAGTTTTGTAAGGGTTTTTGAGGCGTTCCGGAAGGACTCGGACGGGGTCGCGGCGGCAGGATCGAGGCATGATCTCATCTCGCGCGACTTTGTTCCTCTTGATCGCCGGTGCGGCAGCGGCCCCTGCAGCTACGTTCGTGGAGATCGGCGACTTCAGCGATACGGTCGGCGGCGCACCGGTCTTCGATCTAGATTTCGGCTTGAATACGATCTCCGGGGTCTTGGAAGGCGAAGGGAGCGACTATTTCGAGTTCGGTCTGCCGCTGGGCGGCGAGTTCGTTCGCCGCGAGGTGACCGCGTTCGAGTTCGGTCTGTCGCCCGCGGAACCGAGTTGGACCTGGGCTACGTGCAACGAAGGCGGCCTGTGCTTCGGGAGCATCGTGACGCCGGCGACGCCGCTGCCGATCGATCTGGGAACTAGTGAGTCAGGGTTTGGATTATTCGCGCAGAATGACGTCACCTGCATCGCGGGTTGCGCCTACACGATCGAGCTGGAGGTGGGGCGCGAAGAAGCGGCGGTGCCCGAGCCGACGACCTGGACGCTGCTGGCGACCGGGCTGGCGGGCGTGATCTGGCGGCGCAAAAGAGCCGCTCGAAGAGGCTGAAGAACCGATACAAGTTTCCGGTCGGGGGAGGCCTCTTTTGAGGACGCGTATACCTTTTCCGATCGGAGCTGTGGCGGCGGGGAGCCGGAACCTCCCCGCCGCACTTTCTGAGAGAGCGAGGCGGCGGGTACGGATGGAACGAGGAGCGAGTGATGATTCGATTTCTGCTGCTGACGATGTTTGTGGCCGGGGCGCTGTGCCCGGCGCGGGGGACGACTCTCATCGAGGCCGGGGACTTTAGCGACGATCCGTTCGACCCCGTGGTGTTCATCCTGACAATCGGGTTGAACACGGTCTCAGGCACGTTGGATGAAGATGACCAGGACACCTTCCTGTTTGTCGTGCCCCCGGGCGAGTCGGTGACGAGTCAACTGGTGACGGAGGCGGGCTTCGGCGGCGACTTTGAGACGCCTCGCTTCGTGGCTTTCACCTGCGAGTTCGACTTGACGGTGGAGTGCCAGGGGTCCAACGTGACGCCTGAGACGGCGTTGCCGTTTGCATTCGCAGGCGGGGAGATCCGGGAAGGGATCAGTTTTCGGGCCCCGCTCTCCGGCGACGGGTGCGCGGGCGGTTGCTCCTACACCGCGGAGGTATTCGTCGGCGAGATGCCCGGCGAAGAGGTCCCCGAGCCCACGACTTGGACGCTGCTGGCGACCGGGTTGGCGGGCGTGATGTGGCGGAGGAGACGAGCTACCAATCGACTTTGAGTCCGTGCAACTCGAACAGTGCGCGGAAGCGCGGGTCGCGACGCAGCGGCTCGATGCGCGGGTCGCTGGCGAGGTGCAGGATTCCGACATGCCGATCGGCGAAGGCTTCTTCGAGGGCGCGTATTCCTTCGTCGATCCGGCCTAAGGCGGCGGCGGGGATGAGCAGGACGTCGGCGTTGAGTCGGCCTTCGGCGATTCCTTGCTGGAACTCGTCCCAACGCTGCTGCATTGGGGCGAGGTCGCCTTGGCGGGCTCGGATCCAGGCGGCGTCGGTGGCGAGAACTTCCGGGTGGAGTTCGGCGGCGTGGAGTTGTTCGAGCGCTTCGTCGAAGCGATCGAGATAGGCGAGGGTGAGGGCGTAGTAGTAGTTGGCGTGGGCGTCGTTTCGCTCGCGAGCGAGGACGTCTTGGAAGATCTCCGCGGCGCGCGGGAAGTCGCGCTGAGCGTAGTGGTTGTAGCCGACCTGGACGGCGATTAGCGGGGAGATCGGATCGAGTTTTTGGGCGCGCGCGAGAACGTCGAGCGCTTGGTCGAAGCGGCGGGCGCCGGAGAGGCGACGCGACTCGTAGAAGAGCGCGATGACGGACTCGGAGTCGATTTCTAGCGAACGCGAGAGCGAGACTTCGGCAGCGTCCGGGTCCCAGAGAACGGCGAGTTGCAACGCGCCGAGCGTGGCGTGCGCGGCGGCCGACTCGGGATCGAGTTGGACGGCGCGCTCGGCGGCTTCGACGGCTTCGGGACCGGCCTCAATGGGGGCGGCGGCCATGGAGATGAGGGCGAGTAGAGCGTCGGCGACGCCGGCGTGCGCTTCGGCTGAATCGGGGTTCGCGGCGACGGCGCGCTCGAAGGCGTGGAGCGACCGACGGGTGTCTTCGGGGTTGCGCTTCTGGAGGAGGTGGCGCCCGACCAGGAACTCCTGGGCGGGCGGAGGCGGGGGCGGCGCGGGGCGATTGAAGTAGAGGAAGGCGCCGCCGGCGGCGAAGAGAAGGGTCGCGGCGAGGACGAGCGGCGCCCAGCGCCGCGGGGCCGCGGCGGGCTCCACGGAGGGCTCGGAAGCGCCTAACTCGACGGACTCGGTGAAGCGGTAGCCGCGGCGGGGGATGGTCTCGATCCAAGAGGCCGAGCCGCCGTGGTCTTCGAGGGTCTTGCGGAGGACGGAGATGTTGCGGGCGAGGCCGGATTCGACGACGTGGGCGTCGGGCCAGACGCGGTCCATGAGTTCGTTCTTGTCGACGACTTGGCCGGAGGCTTCGACGAGGATGCGGAGGGTGTCGAGGGCTTTGGGCGAGAGGGCGATGCGCCGGCCGTCGCGCTCCAGCACGTGGGCGGAGAGCCGGAAGCCGCTGAAGGAGTAGACGGCGGGCGGGTCGGGATTCGGTGAATCCACATGACGATTGTAAGCCGCGTCGGTTGTGACGGCGGCGTGTGGAGGGTACTGGGCTTTTGGTTTCCGGCGGGCGCCGTTGGTACCAAAATCGGAAATGTCATGGGACTGACATTTTTCGTCTGTAAGTTGTTGGTTCTTCGTTGGGCGATGTCAGTGTTTTGCACGAAAATGTCATGTTTTTGACAGTTTTTGACACTTTTTCTTGCGTAAGTCTTTTGGAATCAACAAAAGTACTTCAGTTTTCAGAATTTTCAATTTATGTAAAGGTTTTCTTTCGCGTAAGGGGCTTGTTTTGAGTGGGTTGGCGGGATTTGAAAATGTCATGGTACTGACATGGGTTTTGGGAGGGTGGTTGGGACTTGTGGGCTAGGACTGGTTTGGGTGGTTGCGGCGGGCGGGCGTAACTCTGCTTTTAGGGTAGCTGGGAGGTGCAAATCGGGGGCCGTTGTCCGCTGTTGGTTCTTTCGCAGCCCATTTGGGGTGCGCGGCAGCGGTGCGGGGTCGCGCGAGACCTTCGAGCGCGGCTCGAAGGCGGCACGGCTGGAGCCGTGCGCTACGTCGGGCGCATCGGCGAGATCGCTTTGGAGTACGAGCAAGGGCCGTGGGACGGCGTGGCGTTGTAGACGTGGTTGCCGCTTGCGCACGGGCGGACTCGGCATGCCTGGCATGCCGAGTCCGGCGGGGCTGAAGCCCCGCTGCGGGCTGAAGCCCGCGCCACACGGAGTTTGGGTGGACCTTTTGGGGTGAGAGCGGGAGCCTCGCGGGAAGGGGGCTAGATTTTGGTTTCGCGCCAGATGAGGTGGAGGATGTTGCCGTCGGGGTCGTGGAAGAAGGCGAGGCGGTTGCCGTCGGCTTCGAGGGTGTCGACGATTTTGACGCCGCGCTTCTCGAGTTCGGCCATGCCGGCTTCGAAATCTTCGACGGAGACGGCGAGGTGGCGGATGCCGGGGCTTTTGACTTCGGCCTGGGGGCGCGGGCCGATGGAGGGGATGATTTCGAGCATGGTGCCGTCGGCGGCGCGGACGAAGACGTTGCCGGCGTAGCGGTGGACGACGGGGAAATCGAGTTTTTCGGCGTACCAGGCGGCTAGCTTTTCGGGATCTTCGGTGGCGATGGCGGTGTGTTCGATTCCTTGGAACATCCCGTTAGGGTCCTACGCCAGGGCCTGTTCGATCAAGCGGCCGCCGTTGACGGTGGCGCGCTCGGAGCGGCCGTTGTGCAGGTAGGTGAGGCTGAGGTGGTCGAGGCCGAGCAGGTGCAGGATGGTCGCGTGGACGTCGTGCACGTGGTAGGGGCTCTCTTGAGCGTGTAGGCCGATCTCGTCGGTCGTGCCTATGGCTTGGCCAGGTTGGATGCCGGCGCCGGCCATGAAGACCGTGAAGCCCCAAGGGTTGTGGTCGCGGCCGTCGCCTTTCTCATTGAACGGAGTGCGGCCGAATTCCCCGCCCCAGACGACGAGCGTGTCTTCGAGCAGGCCGCGGGATTTGAGATCGGCTAGGAGGCCGGCGATGGGCTTGTCCGTAAATCGGCACCACTTGCCGTGGTTCTTTTCGATGTCGGCGTGGGCGTCCCAGGATCCGCCATAGACTTCGACGAAACGGACGTCGCGCTCGACGAGGCGGCGGGCCAGGAGGAGCTTTTCGCCGAAGGGGCGCAGGAAGTCGTCGTCGAGGCCGTAGAGTTTTTTGGTGGCGTCGGATTCCGAAGCCACGTCGACGGCTTCGGGGCCGTGGGCCTGCATGCGGTAGGCGAGCTCGTAGCTCTCGAGGCGGGCGTTGAGTTCGCTTTCGTGCGGGTGGCGTTGGGCGTGGCGGCGGTTGAGATCGGCTAGGAAGTCGAGTTTGCCGCGCTGTTGGGGGTCGCCGATGGTGGAGGGGTTGGCGAGGTTGAGGATGGGCGGGCCGTCTTTTTGGAACTGCGTGCCTTGGTAGACGGCGGGCAGGAAGCCGGACGACCAGTTTTTGGCGCCGCCGCTTAAGGGGGCTTCGGAATCGAGGACGACGAAGGTGGGCAGGTTGCGGTTGGCCGTGCCGAGGCCGTAGGTGACCCAGGAGCCGAGAGAGGGGCGGCCGGCGAGGATGGAGCCGGTGTTCATCTGGCAGACGGAGCCGACGTGGTTGAGGCCGTCGGCGGTGCAGGAGCGGATGACGGCGAGATCGTCCGCGTGCTCGGCCACGTGCTTGTACCAGTCCGAGACCCAGAGGCCGCTCTGGCCGTGCTGCTTCCACTCGCGTTGATCCGGCATGAGCGTGTTGCCGGAGGTGCCCATGGCGGTGATTTTGGGCGGGTGGAAGGAGTCGGGCGTCGGTTGGCCGGCCATGCGGCGAAGGGCGGGTTTGGGGTCGAAGAGATCGAGGTGGCTGGGGCCGCCTTCCATGAAGAGCCAGATGACGGACTTGGCCTTGGGGGCGTGATGGGGCTTGCGGGGCTGGAGCGGGTCGTCGTATCCGGCGGAGGCGGCGGGCAGGTTTTCGGCGAGAAGCGAGGAGAAGGCGAGGGCGCCGAGGCCGCTGCCGGCGCGCGAGAGCCATTGGCGGCGGGTGGAGGCTCGGAGGCGGCTGGACGGGATCTTGCGGGCCATGATCAGTCCCTGGTTCTAGTAGCGGTAGACGAACTCGTTGGAGTTCATCAGGGCGTGGCAGAGATCGGTGAGGGCGGCGCCGGCGGGTTCGTCCATGGCGGCGGGGAGTCGGGCGGGCGGGGCGATGCGGTAGCCGGCGGATTGGCGGGCGGCGGCGCGTTGGCGTTGGTCGGCGAGGAAGGTGAGGGCGGAGTCTTGCTCGGCCGGGTCGGGCTCGCGGGAGTAGGCGAGGCGGAAGGCTTCGCGGACTTGCGCGGAGGTTTCAGGTCCGGCGGCGCGCAAGACGCGGGCGGCGAAGTCGGCGGCCCACTCGATGGTCTGTTCGTCGTTGAGCAGGGCGAGGGCTTGGGGGGCGGTGGTGGTGACGTCGCGGCGGGCGCAACTGGCGTGGGTGTCGGGCATGTCAAACGCCTGCATCATCGGGTAGCGATGGTTGCGGCGGATGAAGACGTAGAGGCTGCGGCGGCGCTGCTCGGCGGGGTCGTCGTCGGCGGCCCAGCCGAGGCGCTTTTCGGGCATGCCGTCGGGGAGCGGGGGCATGACGCTGGGGCCGCCGAGTTTGGGGTTGAGGGCGCCGGAGACGGCGAGCATGGAGTCGCGGATGACTTCGCCTTCAAGCCGTTGCGGGCGGAAGCGCCAGAGCAGGCGATTGAACGGGGCTTTCTTGGAGGCCGCTTCGTTGAAGGCGGAGGACTGGCGGTAGGCGGCCGAGGTCATCATCAGGCGGTGCATGCGCTTGAGCGACCAGCCGTCTTGGACGAAGCGGCGGGCGAGGTAGTCGAGCAGTTCCGGGTGGGTGGGGCGCTCGCCCATGCGGCCGAAGTCGCTGGGGGTGGCGACGATGCCGCGGCCGAAGTGGTGATGCCAGAGGCGGTTGACGATGACGCGGGAGACGAGCGGGTTCGCGGGGTCGGTCATCCAGCGGGCTAGTGCAGTGCGGCGGCCGGTCGATTGCCGGGTCGGGCGGTATTGGGCGGGGCCGGGATCGAGGATGGAGAGGAAGCCGGGGGCGACCTCTTGCTGAGGGACGGCGTAGTTGGCGAGGCCTAGGACGTGGGTGGGCGGCGCTTGGGGGCCGAGATCGCGCAGGCCCATGCCGACGGGCGGTTCGCCGGGGTGGAGATGGGCGAACTCGTCGAGTTGCGCTTGGAGGGCTTTGTAGCGTTCGCGCGGTTCGCCTTTGAGTTTGCGCCAGAGTTTGCCTTGGTCGTAGCCGAATTGCCAGTAGTGTTTGTGGCGCATCTGGCGTTGGGCAGGGGTGAGCGAGGCGGGGTCGGCGTCGATGGAGGCCTTGGTGAACTCGGTGCGTTTGCTGTGCAGGAACTCGAGGCGCTTTTGGCGTTCGGGTTCGACGAGGGCGTCCATCTGGGCGCGGATTTCGGCGGTGGCTGCTTCCCAGGCGTCGAGGCGGCGGCTGCGCTGGGCGCGTTCGGCGGGGGATTCGACGTGGACTTGGTCGTCTTCAGCGGAGGCGGCGAAGAAGGCTTGGAGGCGGTAGTAGTCCTTTTGGAGGATGGGATCGAATTTGTGGTCGTGGCACTTGGCGCAGCCGAAGGTGAGGCCGAGGAAGGTGGAGCCGACGGCGTCGGTGACGTCTTGGAGGAGTTCGGCGCGGCGCTGTTGGAGGTTGGCGGCGTTCGATTCGTCGGGGTAGTGGCGGTTGAAGCCGGTGGCGATGCGGGCGGCGGGGTCGTCGGGCCAGAGTTCGTCGCCGGCGATCTGTTCGGCGACGAAGCGGTCGTAGGGCTTGTCGGCGTTGAGGGACTGGACGACGTAGTCGCGGTAGCGCCAGGCGTTGGGGCGGGTCTCGTCGGTCTTGAAGCCGTTGGATTCGGCGTAGCGGGCGAGGTCGAGCCAGTGGCGACCCCAGCGTTCGCCGTAGTGCGGGGAGGCGAGCAGGCGATCGATGAGGCGCGGCCAGGCGTCGGGCGATTGGTCTTGGAGGAACTGGTCGACTTCAGATGGGGTTGGGGGGAGGCCGATGAGGTCGAAGTAGGCGCGGCGGATGAGGGTGACGCGGTCGGCTTCAGGGGCTGGAGCGAGGCCTTTTTCGGCGAGTTTCGATTGGAGGAAGCGGTCGACGGGGTGCGCGGCGTCGCGGTCGGGGGGCGATACGTCGCGGACGGGTTGGTAGGCCCAGTAGCTGCGATCGGCGTCGGTGAAGGGGTCGACGTCGGCGGCTACGGCGACGAGCCAGGACAAGGCAAAACAGAGCGCCGCGACGGGGCGGGCTAAGTGCTTGAGAAGATACACGACTCCCTCGGATACTATCGGCGCTCGGGGAGGCCGGCGTCAAGGGGTTATCGATATTAGAGCGCTAGTGAAGATAGAAGAGGCTGAGGCGGGGGACGCCGGCGGCTTCGAGGGCGGCGCGCTCGAAGTACTGCTTTTCGAGCAGGCTGATCTGGTCGGCGGTCATTTTGCGGCGGTAGGGGGCGAGTTGGCGGTCCATCTCTTGGCGGAGGCCGAAGAGGTCGTTTTCGGTTTGGGCCTGGGTGAGGACGGCGATGATGCGCTTTTCGATGATGCTGAGGCGCTGCTCGACGGCTTCGAGGTCGGGGTCGTCTTCGGCTGCGGTTTGATCGGCTAGGGCGTTGAGCGAGGCGGCGGATTCTTCGAGGACTTGGCGGGGGGCGCCGGGGAGGTCGGCGGCGGCGTTGGTGAGGCGGGCGGCTTGTTTGCGGAGGTAGTCTTCGACTTCGCCGGCTTGGAATCCCGAGTCCCGTTGGGTTTCCCGGTTTGAGGCGCCGCCTTCGGCCATTTGGCGGGCGGTCTCGACGACCTCTTGGGCGCAGTAGGCCAAAGAGTTCACGGCGCCGAATTGACGCTTGCGCTTTCGTCGTTTTTCGAAGGCGCGGTCGATGCCTTCGAGGACGGCTTCGAGGGGGATTTCGGCTTGCTTCCAGGTCTCGATCAGGGCCCAATCGAGCGGGGTGAGCAGGAAGCCGCCGGTTTCACGGAGTTGTTGGAAGCGATCCTCGATTTCGCTGTAGTAGTGGAAGTAGTTCACGAGGCGTGCAAGGGGAACGGCGCAGTCCCAGGATAGCGGGGGACGCGGGCACGAAAAAAGCCGGCGGGGGTGGATCCCCGCCGGCCAAGTTAGTAGAGAGTTGAGGCTCTATTGGGTTGTTACTGCCCGAGGGCTTCGCCGAACTCGTGCAGGTTATCGTCTTCGCAGTAGCCGCCGGTGCAAGGCACGCCGGCAACGCGATCAAATCCGTCGTACGGAATCACCAGCGCCAGGTAGCCCTGGGCCAGGGCCGGGACGCTGCCGAAGCCGTCGGTGATGAAGGCGAATCCGTGAGCGTATTGGAACTCGCAGACCGCGATGATGTAGCCCTGGAACTCGGGGCCGCCCTCGATGTTTTGACCGGGGTTGCCGCCTGACAGGGTGTAGATCAGCTGCTCGCCCGCAGGGATCACCGTGGAGGTTTGGTCGGCCGGGGCCGCGCCGCCTCCGAGCGTCTCGCCGTGGTAGTGCAGCGTGCAAGCGCCTTCCTGCGGCTCGGTGCCCAACCAGTCTTCCGAGGTGTTCGAGATCGCCATGCCGGTGTCAAAGCCGGACTGGTTGGTCACGAACGGGAAGAGCAGCGTGGTCGTGCAACGAGCGATGTTGACGAACGGCTCCGGATCTCCTCCGGTGTCGATGAAGCGCGGCTCGGCTTCGCTGAGGCTGGCCGTGGTCACGGTGCTGATCGGGGCGAAGCTCGCCGAGACCTGACCGCTGCCCACTCCCGGCTCGTCGTTGGCCGTATCCGGCGTCCAGGAGACCGTGATCGGGACTCGGCACTCTTCATTCCTGAAGGGATTGCCGTTAATGACCTCGTACACCGCTCGGCCGAAGCCTCCAGAGATGGAGACGTCGGCGTCGCCGGAGGTCGACTCGGTGAAGAAGCCGCCTTGACCGTCGGCGTCCGCGCCGCTGACGTAGGCGATCTGCAGACCCAGTCCTTGAACGGTGCTGCCTTCGCAGTTGATGTAGTTCGGGACCGAGACGTCCACGCCCGCCGGGATGTTGAAGAAGCGGAGCAGGAAGCGAGTCCCTTGCGACGCTCCGCCGCCGTTGTTCGAGTCAGGCGCGTAGTAGCCGGATTCCCACTGGGTCTGACCGGTCGTGAAGGTGCCGACGCCGATCGTCTTGAAGGAGGTCGCGAAACCTTCCGTCAGTTCGATGTAGGCGGTCTGGCTGTCCTCGATGCACTGCAGACCGTTGATGCCAGCGTCGACGTCGACGATCAGGCCAAGAATCGGAACGGCGACGTTGAGCACGTTGTTCGTGACCGGCACGGTCGCGGGACCGGTGATCGACACGAACGAGGTGATCTGGGTCGACGGGAAGGTGGCCGAACCAGGGACGCCGAGCTGCGAAGCGTTGCCGCGGACCGACGTGATACGCAGGGTGGTCACGTCGGGGAACGGCTCGATCGGGTCAGCTCCGTCGGGATCCGCGCCCGGGAACGGAATCGCAACTTCGTTCCACTCCAGGCGGTTGTTCGCGGCCAGACGACCGAACTGCGGATCTTGGAACCGAGGATCGGGACCGCAGTCGGTGACCGAACCGAAGGAGGCCGGATCGTCGCAGTTGTTTTCGTTGATGACCAGGACCGCGTCGGTGATGTCGTCGCCGGCGCCGAAGTCGATGTTGTTGGTGATGTTCACGTTCAGCGACGTGCTGACGTTGGTCACGATGTAGGGTTGGCTCGGGATACCGCCGCTCGCCGTGCAGGTCAGCACGATGTCGCCGGTGAGTTCAGCGATGCCCTCGGCGCGTACGACCGGCGGTACGGCCGTGGCCGTGCAAGTCATCAGCGACGGTCCGGGCGTGCCTTCGAAGTTGTTGATCGTACAGTCGACGGCGTCGGAGCCGGGAGGCATGATGAACGTCCTAGAGGTGCCCTGGACGGTACCGGAGATCCCCTCTCCCGAGCAGGAGATCGAAGAGATAAAGTCCGCCAGATCGGTATCGTCACCGGCGAGCTCCGAGATCGTCACGCTGTCGCCGACGGGAACCATCGCCGTGAAGCCGTCGCCGCTCTCGGCGTTCTCCACCTGGAGCACACCGTCGAGCAGGAGGTCAAACTGACCCTCGGCGCCGGTCGGAGCGACGGACTTGGTCACGTTCAGCTCACGCAACGTGCTCAGGCGGATGCGAACTCCGACGTCGCCGGCGTCGGTCGGATCCAAGCCGGGGATGGCGACGGAGCCTCCATCGCCGACGACCGAAACGGCGGTGATCCCGGACGCTTGAGCCGTAAACTGAAAATCGAGCGTCCAGCCCGCGGGGTCGTCCAACGGACCAAACACGCCGCCGTCCGAGTGCGGGTCGTTCCATGCCCAATCAGCGGTCAGCGTACCCATGGCCGGGTTGCCGAACACGTCGGGCGGAGGGGCGGTGATCGGGTCGTCCTCCACCTCGACCGAGAAGACGCCGGCGGCGTTCGGACCCGTCAGGTCAAGCTGGACCTCCGCGTCGCCCGCATCGCCGTCGCCGTTGACGACGTACAAGTGCAGATTTCCGTCCGAGTTGCGAACCAGGAAAAGCTGCGTCGTCGAGTCAGCCAGCGAAACGAGGCTGCCCCCGTAGCCGAAATTCGTGTAGTTGTAGGTCTGCGCAGGCGTATTGCCGCTGTCGTCGAAGACCTCAACGGTCGACAAGGTCGTGAAAGTACCGGCCCCAGGGCCGTCTTCCACGGAAACTTGGACGGTCTGCGCGCTTGCCGGCGTTCCCACAACGCCCAACAAGACGGCGACCATTGAACAAATGAGTAAACGTACGTATGTCTTTGGCACGACTCGAGCCCCCTCTCCCGAAAACACTAACTCTCGCGAGGGTACCAACATTCGGCTCCAGTCGGCAACAAGGTTTTTTTGACGAATTTTTCGAGGTTGGAATCGGGAATCCGCCGACCAGCCGCCAAAGTAATCCGCGTTACAGACGCGAGGGCCCCGACGACTACGCTCCGAGCAAGGCGTTGAATACCAAGGGGAAGGTGGCGTTGGACTGGCCTCGATACTGCGGACGTATTCCAAACAGGACGACCCGGCCGTCACCGAGCGGGCACTCCACGACGGCGGCGCGGCCGGCGAGATACCTCTCGCCCATGAGCCAGCCGGAGGCGAGCACGTCTCGGGCGGGATAGGTCAAGAGCGCTTTCGGCGCGCGACTTCCCCGCCCCGAATCGGCGACGCGAAAGGCCGGTCCGGACTCGAACCAGACGGCCTGGCGGTCGCGCAGGCCCCAGGTCAGAGGGTCGCCGCGGTCGACTACGGCGTTGAGGAGCGAGCCGGGGGCGTAGAACTGGCGGTTCGATACGCCGTCGAGAACGTCTTCGACCGGGAGTTGCAGCCGCTCCAGGGCATAGGACGCAGCCCGGTTGAAGGCGAGAAGCGTGCCGCCTGACTCGGCAAATCGACGCAACGCGGCGGCGCCTTCGTCTTCGATTCCGCCCGCGGCGACCGGAGGAGCTTTCGCGCCGGAGTAGGCGGCCCCTTCGACATACCCCGCATGGAGAGCGCTAGGCGACCCGTCGGGCAAGACGATGACGTCGTAGCGACTGCGAAGGCCTCCGGCTTGGATGCGGCGATTGTCGATTCGTTCGACCTCGAACTCGTACTGTTCGAGCAGCCAGCGAGTCCAGCCCTCGTCCATGAGCGGCCTCTTTCCGGCGTATAGACCGATGCGGGCGGGTCGAATTCGGAGCTGGCGGCCGGGGACGGAGTCGGCGGCGTCGAAGCGCAGCCCGAGTTCCCGCGCCCACGAATCCAAGAGTTCGCCGCCGGCCTCCGATCGAGAGAGCAAGAAATCGCCGGTCGCGCGATCTCGAAAGACTTCGACGCCCGCCTTGAGCAGGCGATTGACGGCGATGAAAGCGGCGGAGTCGGAGGCGGACAGCCGCAAGGCGTCGGCGGGCGAGACCCGGCCGGACGGTGTGAATTCGGCGGCGGACGTGAGTTGGACGTCGGACGGAAGGCGCTGCAGCGGGCGCGCCTCGACGCCCATGAGCAGGGGAAGCGAGTGGGCGGTCACGTCGTAGGGGCGGCGTGGAGGGCCGCCGGGATACTCGCGCAGGTCCGGGTAGCGCTGCTGCTCGAGCAGCGTTCGAGCGAAGGCGGCGTAGGGCTGGCGCATCCGGATGACGAAGTCGCCTTCGGCGTAGCGCGCTCCGTCGGCCCGAAAGGCCTGCTGCGCCCGATCGATCTCGACCATGCCTCGACTGAGCGTCTGCAGCATGCGGGCGGTTGAGGACGGGTCGTGTTGATCGCGAGGAATCACGAAGGCCTCAGGCCCCGGACGATTCATCACGCGCTCGAAGATGCGGTAGAAATTCTCGAGCAGATCCACTCGTTTGAGCGCCGCTTGATAGAGAACGGACTCGAAGGCGATGAGCTGATAGTCGACGATGTCGCGCAGACGCCAGACGCCCCCGGGCCAGGGTTCGAGGAAGTTCCAGCTGGACTCTTGGGCGTTATATCCCCGGGCGCGCGTTTGGAGCGTGGAGAAGGGCGTGGTGATGGGCGAGGCGTAGCGGGCGGAAGCGGATTCGCTGAGCAGACGGAGGCCGCCGTGATAACTCTGGTAGTGGCGGGCCGGAGTGAAGTAGTCGTAGATTCCGTTGACGACGACGCCGGTTTTGCCCGCGGCGGTCAGATCGGCGGCCATGCCGAGACCGAAGGCGTTGACCTGCTGGGTGATCAGCGGATCGATGTTGGGGTCGACGGGATCGGTCCACGGCGGCACGTACATGCGGGCGCCGGTGCGGCCCATCTGGTGGACGTCGTAGACGATCTGAGGACGCCAGACGTTGTGGATCTTGTCGACGGCCAGCCGGGTCTCTTGCTGGGAAAAGATGTACCAGTCGCGGTTGTTGTCGTGGCCGAGGTAGCGGTGGTAGAGCTCGGTCATGGGCGCGCCTTCGTAGGGCGTCCCGAGCCACTGGCGGTACCAGGAGGCGACTTTATCGATCCCGTCGGGGTTGAGCGAGGGGACGAGCAGGAAGATGACGTTGTCCAGAATCGCTCGATTTCGCCGGGTGTCCTCGGTGAGCAGGCGGTGGAGGTACTCGATCGCGGTCATGGTCGAGGCGACCTCGGTCGAGTGAATGGAGCAGGTAATGAGGACGACCGGTTTGCCTTCGACGGCGAGCTCGGCGGCCTCTTCGGCGGATGTGTCCCGCGGGTCGGCGAGGCGAGCCTGAATCTCGCGGTAGCGTTCTAGGTCCGCGACCGTATCGCGAGAGGCGACGGTGACGAGCAGGAAGGGTCGTCCCTCGGTGGAGGGGCCGAGCGTCTCGACCAGCACGCGATCATCGGCGGCGGCGACTTGCCGGTAATAGGAGACGACGGCGTCCCAATCGACCAGCTTCCGGTCCGCCCCCATGCGGTGGCCGAAATGCGATTCGGGCGTAGGGATCTGGGCCGAGGCCGCGGCCGCAAGCAGAGTCGGAAGCGCTAGGAGAACAAGACGGACCGACATCGAACAGCTAGTCCGCTTGGACCGGCTTTGTGACGTACCGATCCAAGATCGGGTAGATGCCGTCGCCTTCAAAGATGCCTCGGGAGAGCATATTGTAGCCGTAGTCTTCGACGATGCGTCCGTTCTTGTCGACGACGAAGAAGTGCGGCACGTCGAAGCTCGGGTTGCGCGGCCCCAGTTTGAGATAGGACGCGGCGACCTGGCCGCAGTCGAACAGCGGCGTGATGGAGAGTCCGTTGTCGGCGAGGTACTTCTTCACGGTCGCTTGATTGTCGGGAGGATGGACGATGGCTAAGACCTTGACCTGTCCGGCGTACTTCTTCTCCACCTCGGTGAGCTTCTTGGCGAAGGTCGTGCAGTGGGGGCAAGCCGTTTTCATGACGTCGACGATGACGACTTTGCCGCGGTAGTCGGCGAGGTCGTGCTGCTTGAGGTTGACGTCGGGAAGGGAGAATCCCGGGGCGCGGCGGTTTGAGAGTTCGCCCGCGCCGAAAGTGGTTGCGCACAGGGAGAAGAGGGCGGCGGAGAGGAGCAGAAAACGTCGCATCGAATTCAAGCTAGCACGGGGAGACGGGTCAGTGAGGGTGGGGACGGACGGCAGGCGGACGACGGGCTCTTGCTCCGCAAATTGCGCTGGGGCGGCTGGGTTGGTCGTCGGGCGATCAGACGGACCCGGACCTTCGAGCACGGCTCGTGTACGGTACGTGCCGGGCGGATAGGTAACAGTTTCTGTCGGGTGACCGGCGTCGGGCACTACGGTCGGGGTGGGGGGCGTTGACTTCACAGAGCGGACTCGGCATGCCGAGTTGCTACAGGGTGAGTACTGGGTTCTTGCTTCGCGAGATGCCCGCCGGACGGCTGCGGTGCGGTTGGTCCTAGGCCTTCGGTCGTGGGGTGATCAAACGGCCCCGGACCTTCGAGCACGGCTCGAAGGCGGCACGGCGGGAGCCGTGCGCCACGTCGGGAGTTGAGGCCCTTACGGCTGCGGCGAACGGTGTGGGGGGCTACTGGGCGGGGTCGACGGGGACGTCGCGGCGGAGTTCATGGAAGTAGCGACCGCGCATCTTGCCGAGCCATTGCCACTCGTAGCGGCGATTGAGATCGATGACGGCGTCGGCGAGCGTGCCGTCGGCGGGCGCCTGCGAGAGTCGCTCGCCTGTCGGATCCATGACGTAGGTGGGGTGGTCGTAGCCTGAGGTCGCGAGGAAGACGTGGTTCTCGATCGCGCGGGCGGCGGCCAGCGTCTCATTGCCGCCCCAGATCGGCATGAGCAGCAGTTCGGCCCCGCGCAGGGCGAGGGCGCGGGCGGGATCCGCGTATTGCACGTCCCAGCAGATCATCATGCCCACGCGACCGAAATCGGTTTGGAACACGGGGTAGTCGGCGCCCGGCGTGAGCCCGGCTTCTTGCTCTTCGCGCGGCAGGTAGACTTTGCGGTACTTGCCGACCAAGCGGCCCTGGCGATCGAGCAGAACCGCGGTGTTGTAGACGATGGAGCCTTCGCGCTCGTAGAGTCCGGCGACGACGTAGGCGCTCTTGGCGCGGGCGACTTCGCCGAGCCGACGGGTGGTCGGTCCGGGGAGAGATTCGGCGACGTCGATGACGGTTCGGCCGGTGCCGACGACGGTGGCGCCCTCCGGGAAGAGAATGACGTCGGCCCCGACGGGGGCCTGCTCCATGGCCAGTTCCGCGAAGCGTTCGATGCTGGCCTCGGCGGATCCGGTCTCACGCGGACGCAGATTCACGGCGACGACGCGCACGGGGCGATCTTCCGGCGCGTCGATCGCTTCCAGCTCGACGTCGTCGAACCAGACGGTGGCTTGCGGCGCGTAGACCAGGCGGAGCTGGATCTCGGCCTCGGCGGCGTCGGGGGGCGCTTGGGCGTCGAGGGTGACGCGGCGCCAGTCGCCGTCGTCGTCGATTCGATGGGCGTAGTCGGGCCGTCCGGCGCGCTTCCCGTCCGCGCGTCGCCAGTTCAGGCGGACGACGATCGCCTGACGTTCGGCCAGCGCGCCGAGGCCTTCGATGCGGTAGTGGGCGACGAGGCGATACCACTGGCCGGGCTCGACGGCGTTGCCGAGCCGATGCCAACCGCCGAATACGCCTGGGTTGCTCGCGCCGGAGAGGCGCAGGGATCCGCCCCCGTCGCCTGCGCCGCGGTCGATCCGGGCGTCGACGGCCGCAACCGGGGCGATTTCGTCGCGCGGGGACCACAGCGTCCAGTCGGAGAATCCCTCAGCGGCCAACGAGGGCGAGAGGGACGCCGCGAGCAGGACCGGAAGGACGATGCGCATGCCCGGATTATACGGTCGGCGGTCAGCGACCGAAAGCCATCCGCAAGCCGAAACCGCCCAGGGCGGCGGCGGAAACCCAGCGCAACCGGCGCCCGAAGGCGGAATCGGATGCGAGGCGCCGGTTGGCTGCGTGCGCGGCCGACGCGACGACGACGAGGGTGGTGCTGGCGATGGCGGCGTGCAGGGCGCCGTACCCGGCGGCCTGGAGGGCGGGCGAGCCTCGCTGGGGATCGATGAACTGCGGCAGCAATGCGAGCAGGAGCAGGATGATCTTGGGGTTGAGGAGACTCATCAATACGCCGCCGGCGAAGACCTTCCCGGCGCCGTCAGGCCGTGGAGAGGCTCCGAGCCCTTGGCCCGACGCACGAAAGGTTCGGACGGCGAGATAGATCAGGTAGGCGGCGCCGGCCCAGCGCAAGGCGCTGAACAGTTGCTCGGACTTGGCGATCAACGCGGCGAGACCGGCGGCCGCGGCCGCTGTATGAAGAAGGATGCCGACGGCGTTCCCCGCGATCGCGGCGGGCGCGGCGCCGCGGCCTCCGCCGAGCGTCGCCGACAGCACGTAGGCCCAACTGGGGCCGGGCGAACCGGCGACGGCGAGCGACAGGGCGGCGAAGGCGATCCAGTTGTCCAATCCGTTCTCCAGGAACGTCCAGGCTAGCAACGGAGCGGCCTTGTGAGAAGATCGCGGTTTGGTCCGCTACTCATGGGGGGACTTGCCGGCGATCTTGGCGAGCCCGTTCCGCTGGAAGATCATCGTGCCGGGCGTGCAGACGGCGCTGTGGCCGGTGCTGCGGCCGTTGGCGGCGTCGTACCGCAGGACGGTGCTGAAGCGCATGCGGATCGCCGGGGCGACGGGCTCGTTCGGGAAGACGACGGCTTGCCGAGCGCTGGGGGCGGCGTTGGACGCGCCGTTCACCGACGGGAAGGGATCGAACCACAAGAGCGGAATCGCACGGCGGATTTTCGGCTTGGACCGCGGGCGTGACTACGGGGTGCTGGAGTTGGGCATCGACGGGCCGGGACAGATGGAAGGGTTTGCGGCGATGGCGGCGCCGCAGATCGGCGTGATTTCGGGGATCGGAACCGAGCATCGGCGCTCGCTCAAGACGACGGAGACGACGCAACACGAGAAGGGCTTCCTGCTGCGGGCGTTGCCGGAGGACGGGACGGCGATCTTCAACGCCGACTTGCCGCTGGTGATGGAGATGGTTCCGATGACGCGGGCGCGGATAGTGCTGTGCGGAGAGAGCGAGGACGCCGACGTGCGGTTGCTTGAGTGGAGGCTGAATTGGCCCATAGGCAACTGGATGCGGGTGGACGTGGGCGGGCGCGAGATGGAGTTGCAGACGCGCTTCGCGGGTTGGCAGATGCTGTTTCCGGTGCTGGCGGGACTGGCGGCGGCTTGGACGGAAGGGTTAGATCTAGATGCGGCCAAAGCGCGGTTGGAGGCGCTGCCGGCGACGCCGGGGCGGATGGCGCCGGCGGACGTGGGCGGCGGCGTGACGGTTTTGAACGACGCGTTCAAGTCGTCGTACGAGACGTTTGCGACGGCGCTTGAGCAGACGGCGGAGATCGAAGCGAGACGGCGCTTGCTGGTGGTGGCGGACATCTCCGAGCCGCCGGTGAACCAGACGCAGGCGTACGTCGACCTGGGGGAGTGCTTCGCGAAGGTCCCGGACGCATACATCTTGCATGTGGGGCGGGATTATCGGCGCTTGCGGTCGGGGGCGGCGCGGGCAGGATTTCCGAAGGAGCGGATCGAGCATGTGGGCAAGAGCGTGTTGGGCGCGATTGAGGCGGTGCGGGAGCGGATGGCGCCTGGGGATTTGATTTTGCTCAAGGGGCGGGACGTGCAGCGGTTGGAGCGGGTGTTGCTGGCGCTGCAGGGCGAGAAGGTGGGCTGCGATTTGCAGTATTGCGATCTGCGGTCGAACCGTTGCGATGGGTGCCCGGTGTTGGGCGGCGGCTGGGAAGGGCTTCCGAAGTTTCAGGCGCAGGCGCGGTGATGGGGATGGGGCGCCGATACTGGTGAGACTGAGGCGCGGCGATGTTCGGTACTGAAAACCTGGCGGCTTTCGCAGCCGCAAGCATCCTTCTCACCGTGACGCCAGGGCAGGACACTTTCTATGTCCTCGGTCGAAGCGTCGCGCAAGGCAGGCGCGCGGGCGTGTTGTCCGCACTGGGCATCGCTACCGGGGTCTTGGTTCACGTGTGCGCGGCGGCGCTAGGACTCTCCGCGCTACTTGCGTCGTCGACATACGCCTTCACGTTGGTAAAACTGACCGGCGCCTGCTACCTCGTTTATCTCGGGATTCAGATGCTCCGCGACGCCGGCGAGGTTCAACCGGGAGGGACGGAGGCTGCGGGTTCGGCCGCGGGTCTGGAGATCTACCTTAAGGGCGTATTGACGAACGCGCCTAACCCCAAGGTCGCACTGTTCTTCCTAGCCTTTCTTCCGCAGTTCGTTTCCGCAGGGAGCGACGATAAGACGTCGTCGTTTCTGTTCTTGGGATTCCTGTTTCTCTTGATCGGAGCGACGTGGTGCGTTTCGCTGGCCGTGTTCGCTTCGGCGATTGCGAGGGGGTGGCGAGGACGGTCTCGCAGGGTGCGCGCGCTGCGGCGGGTCGCCGGTGCGACGTTTATCGCCTTAGGCTGCAAACTTGCGGCGGAGCGACCTTAGCTGCGTTTTACCCGCCCTTTGCCGAAGGTCCGCCCGACGACTTGCGGCACAGCGCGAGTAGTCTTCATGCGGCCAATTAGGAGTCGTCCGGCGAATGACTTCGGGCTGTTCTGTGGCTGTCCCAGGCTAGCGCTCGACAAGGAACAGATCATGGCCAGGCCAAACCTCCACTCGCTCGAACGCCTCCCAGAGCGCCTCATCGACGTCTTGTTGAAAGGCCTGCCAGTCCTCAGGCAGTGAATTCATCAGGACGCCCCAGCCCGTGCGGCTGTCCGCACGCACCAGGAGCGCCGCCGCTCCCGGAATCGCTCCGCCGTGAAACCATCTCCGCTCGCCCTCTACATCCTGCACGAACCAACCTAGGCCGTACCAGGTCATCCCGACGTCGAATGGCGGGAAGCGCTGCGGAGAGACCATCTCTTCGACGGTACTGGCCGCCAGCACATCAGAGCCACGGCCGTCCACAGCCAAGAGGAACCGAACCAAGTCGACCGCCGAGCTTGCCCATCCTCCGTGAGAGTCCATTGTCGAAAGGAATCCCGTGTACGGCCAGGGCGCGGTGCGGGGGTCGTCGGCGCCCAGCAACCGCCCGCGCGACGCACCTGGATAGTCGTAGTAGTAGACTTCGCCGCCCTCGTGGTCGCTTCGGAAAGGATCGGCCAAACGCATGTTCCCCGCCCCGGCCGGCTCCAAGACGGCTTGTCGAACGTAGTCCTCGTAGGAAACTCCCGACGCCGCCTCGATCACACGGCCAAGAACGCAATAGCCGAAGTTCGAGTAGGCGTATCGCTCGCCGGGCGAGAAGTCTAGGGGACGTTGCCGTAAGAAGGCGATGATGTCCGAACACGTCAGGGGCGCCGGCTTCGACGTCGCTCGCGAGACCTCCAGTTGCATGTCGTGCCATTGGGGGTCTCCGCTCAGAGCGGAGTCAAAGCCGCCGGTGTGACGGAGTAGATCGCGGACCGTGACTTCGCTCCAACGGGAATCGGTCGTCGACCCGCCCCGGAGGCCGATGCCAGTCGGCGGGGGGCCGAAGACCTTGGCGTCGAGATCCAGTCTGCCGTCTTCATAAAGCCTGAGAACGGCAGCGGCGGTAATCGGTTTCGAGACGCTGGCGATGCGAAATACCGAACTCGGCTGCACCACCTCCCGCTCTTGCTTGTCGGCGTATCCGAATCCTCGCGAATAGACGAGACGGTCATCCCGTACGATCGCGATCGCGGCCCCCGGGACGTCATGCTGTTGCATGATCGTCAGTACAGCCTCCTCATAGGCCATGAGAGTTCCGACCGACTCACCGGTTATCGGAACCTGCGGCTGCTGCGACGAGCAGGCAACGAGCTGGAACGCAACTAGAGTTCGACCGACGCTCCGAAAGATATGCGGCACAGGAGTCGTCTCACTCTACCGCCATGTCGTATCCCGGAGGCGGGGAAGGGCTGCCTTTGGACCCGACCATACGTCTCGGGCGGGCCGCTGGGCAGGGCTGCCGAGTCCGTGTTGGGTGGGGTGAAGCTCCGAATGTGCGACTCGACATCACGAAGGGAGTAGCTCGGAGTCCCTACAGGCCGAGCAACGGGCTCTCGCTTCGCGAATCGCCCTATGCCCGCTCCATCACTGTCGCGGCTCTGCTGGATCTGACGCGGTCGACTGTTTCACGGTCCCTGAGGGGCTGTGAATGTCGCCGCGGGCGAGACTTCACGTGCGACCGTGGTCGCGGGCTCAGGGGCTGTGAAAGAAATGATTGGGAGCAATTGGAGGCGAAGTTGGCGTTGCGGAAGCGGGATCCCTATCGTCGCGGCAAGCCGTGACGATAGGGACCCCGCAAGAGAAGAGCAGGCGCGTATCGCTTTGATTTCCCATGGCTTGCGCCATGGGCTAGCGAAATGGCGCCCTCTGGGCTGAGCAACGGGCTCTTGCTTCGCAAATCGCCCTGGGGCGGGGCTAAAGCCCCACTGCGGGCTAAAGCCCGCGCCACAAAGAGGGCTGGTGGGTTTTTTTCACGGCCCCTCACGCCCGCGGCACCGTTGTTCGTTCGCCGGCGGTCGTGGGGAATCGGATGGTGGTTGGATTTTTCACAGCCCCTGAGAGTTACGGCACGGTAGTTCTTTGGTCGGGTGTCGTGGGGAACCGGGGGTGCAGTGGATTGCGGGGCTAGACGGCGCCGTAGGCGAGCATGGCGTCGGCGACTTTGCGGAAGCCGGCGATGTTGGCGCCTTTGACGTAGTCGATCCATTGGTCGCCGTCTTTGCCGTGCTCGACGCATTGGGCGTGGATCTTGCTCATGATGTCTTCGAGTTTGGCGTTGACCTCTTCGCGGGTCCAGGAGATGCGAAGGGCGTTTTGGGATTGCTCGAGGCCCGAGACGGCGACGCCGCCCGCGTTGGCCGCCTTGCCGGGCGCGAAGAGGATCTTGCGGCCTAGAAAGCGGTGGACGGCGTCGGGCTCGGACGGCATATTGGCGCCTTCGGCGACGGCGATGCAGCCGTTTGAGAGCAGGGCCTCGGCTTCGTCGCCGTTGATCTCGTTTTGCGTGGCGCAGGGCAGGGCGAGTTGGCAGGGGACGTTCCAGGGGCGTTCGCCTTCGAAGAATTCGCAGCCGAACTTGTCGGCGTATTCGTGGATGCGGCCGCGGCGGACCTCTTTGAGGTCTTTGAGGAACTCGAACTTCTCGTCGCGGATGCCGTCGGGGTCGTAGACGTAGCCGGAGGAGTCGGAGGCGGTGACGGGTTTGGCGCCGAGCTGATTGAGTTTTTCGATGGCGTAGAGGGCGACGTTGCCGGAGCCGGAGACGACGGCGGTCTTACCTTCGAGGCCGTCGCCTTTGTGGGCGAGCATATCCCGCATGAAGTAGACGGCGCCGTAGCCGGTGGCTTCGGTGCGCACGAGGCTGCCGCCGAAAGCGAGGCCCTTGCCGGTGAGGATGCCGGTGAAGCGGTTGGAGAGGCGCTTGTACATGCCGAACATGTAGGAGATTTCGCGGGCGCCGACGCCGATGTCGCCGGCGGGAACGTCGGTGTCTTCTCCGATGTGGCGGGCGAGCTCGATCATCATCGAGTGGCAGAAGCGCATGACCTCGCGGTCGGACTTGCCCTTGGGGTTGAAGTTCGAACCGCCCTTGGCGCCGCCCATCGGCAAGGTGGTGAGCGAGTTTTTGAAGGTCTGTTCGAAGCCGAGGAACTTGAGGATGCTTTGGTTGACGGAGGGGTGGAAGCGCAGGCCGCCTTTGTAGGGGCCGATCGAGTTGTTGAACTGGACTCGCCAGGCGCGGTTGGCGCGGATGTGGCCCTTATCGTTCTCCCAGGTGACGCGGAAGATGACGATGCGATCGGGCTCGGTCATGCGCTCGAGGATCTGATCCTTCCGGTACTTTGGGTGTTCCTTGGTGAAGGGGATGATCGTCTCGGCGACCTCTTCGACGGCCTGGTGGAACTCTTTTTGTCCGGGGTTGCGGCGGCGGAGACCGCGCATGAAACGGTCGATCTCTTTGCGGACTTCGGATGCGGCGGCGATCTTGCTCATGTAGGGATGGATTCCTCGTGCGACAAGGCAGGGCGACGGGCGCTCCTGGGGAGCGCCTAATTGTACTTCGGCTGAGAGGCCTGTTTGAGTTACGCGCGGCGGGGAACGGCCGTTTCGAGGCGAGGCAGGCCTGAAGGCGCGCTACTTGGTGTTGATCAGGGCGATGAGGTCGGCGACGTCTTGCTCGCTCAACTGGGGCCAGGCCTGTTCGAGGAAGTTGATTTGGGCCGACATGTTGGGGCCGTGCATCCAGATGGAGGAGGCGAAGCGGACGCCGGTGTACTCGCCGTCCCAGCCGCCGAGCTGGGGGGCGTCGGCTTGGCCGGTGTCGTGGCAGGAGGCGCAGCCTTTCTCGGAGTAGACGGTTTGGCCGCGGTCGGCGTCGCCGGAGACCTGGAAGTAGCCTTCGCGGTAGAGGTAGGAAGCCATGTCGGCGAGTTGGTCGATCTCGAAGGAGGGCAACTCGATTCCTTTGGCGGCGGCGGATTGGGCCATGGCGGGACGGTGGTTCCACATGGCGACGGCTAGGCCGCTGAGAAGGGGTTCGCGACGGGCGGCGGCGAGCAGGTTGACCTTGCCGGCTTCGTCGGCGCCGAGGGTGTGGCACTGGGCGCACTGGAGGTTGGTGAAGTCGCGTTTGCCGGAGATCCAGTCGCCGAGCCGAAGGTAGGGGAGTTGGCCGGCGTGCATCGGCTGCGTCTCGATGAAGGCGATCAGATCGACCATCTGCTGGAGTTCGAAGGTCGGCCAGTCGTCGGCGGAGAGTCCGGCGGCCTCCATGGCGGCGCCGTGGTTCCAGAGGCTTTGGGCCCAGAGGACGGGATCGGCCATGGTGGACCAGGTTTCGACGGCGGGTCCGGCGCCGGGCTCGTCGCTGTTGGTCTTGAGGTTGTGGCAGCCGGAACAGCCCTTCTCGGCAAAGAGCTTCTCGCCGCTCGAGGCGTCGCCTTCGGGGTCGAAGTAGCGCTGCGCGTAGAGCCAGGCGTAGTAGTTGGCGACGTCGTATTCGCTGAGGGCGACGATGGCGAGACCGGCCTTCTCCATGCCTTCAAACATGGCCGGGGCGTGGTTCCACATCTTGGCGGCGAGGGCGTTGGGGGAGAGCGCGTCGTCGGAGGGGACGGCGAGATCGGGGGCGGAACCGGCGCCTCCTCCCGCGGCTACGTGGCAGGTTGTGCAGCTACGTTTGTCGAGCATTTCGCGGCCGTAGTCGGCGTCGCCGGCCTGGGGTTGCGCGGGGAGCGCGAACAGGAGGGATAGGAGGGCGGCGAGCGGAAGCGAACGGTGGAACACGACGATTTCTCCTCGGATCAGGTCAGGCCCGCGCGAACCGGGGTTCGGAGGCGGATCGGGGGATGCTAGCGAGAGCTGAGGCGGAGGGGAACTCGGGGTTTCGCGAGGGTGGCAGGGAGGCTACTGGGGGCGGAGCAACGGGCTCTTGCTTCGCAAATCGCGCTGGAGACCTTCGAGCGCGGCTCGAAGGCGGCACGGCTGGAGCCGT
>JGI12316J15310_10000174_pt2 | contig 109269 bp, 109 predicted proteins | sample MarCyaLeptolynsp_FD_15310 | JGI IMG/M metagenome (IMG submission 15310) | reverse complement strand
AATCGCTACAGTCACGTATAATAATTCATCTTGATCTTTTGGTATTTCTTCGATATACCTCTTCATTAATTTTTGACGATTAGGACGACAATCTTGTAAGGCTTCATAAACAGAAGACCATTGTCTTCTAAATAAGGGAGACAGAGAAAAATCAGCTAAAGAATAAGCATTTCTGGTAGTTAAAACTGCATCTATTAACTCAAAGGTGGCGTCTTTAGCCAATCCAATAGCATCATAGGTATCAGTTCTGAATTTTTGCAATCTATTTATGCTATTATTCATCTGAGGGAGTGACATTGAATTCTTTTGACTTTTCAATTTTCTCCCTTTTTACTTGGCAATTTTTATGAATATTTGTAAGGGATAGAACTTCCATAGTCGTGACTCACTTGAGCCTACAACTGGGAAAGATTGGGCGGCGCAGCGGAGGTTGAAGCGCTCCCTACGGCATCTCGCCACTTTTTACAGTGTTTGGGTGAGGAGCAGCTTCAACCCGTCCAATCTAGCAAAGCGTTTCCCAGTGGCGATAGCGTCGAAGTATCATCACTGAAACTTATATTAGCGATTGATTTTTTATCTCACGGATTGTCACACTTTGGAGTTTTGCACCGGGAACTAGTCTAAACTCCAGTTAGGAGCTGCTTGCCTCAAATGGAGTTGCAGCCGTGGGGTAGCCCAGATTTGCCACATCTCGTTTGATAGAGTATTGCCATGTTGCACTCTTGCGAGGATACCTAAAATTGACAGTTGCAAGTACGTGGCGTGGAAACAGGTGCGGTTTATGTCCGTTGCCTCCACGAACATCACCCGCCGAGAGTCAAAGCCTAACTCATCAACCCGTTTGCAAGCATCTATTACCATACCGCCAAAACCACAAGCTGGTTCCTGAAAGGAGATCTAGCCTTTCTCTGCAATTGCACGTTCTATAAACTCCTTGTCGAGAGATACCTGTGCCATTAACTTTGAGAGAGAGGGAGGTGTAAAAAATTCCCCTCGCTTTTGCTTCTCTCTGCTGCCCGTTATCTCAAGCTCCTCGTACAGTTTGCCCAGAAAGTCACTCCTTGTATCATTTAGTACCATTTGCACAATGCCAAGCATATGCGAGAAAACCGTTAATCCCTCTCGCTCATACTTTGGCACAAATGACATATACCTCGCTTCAAGCTCAGAATACTTTGCATCAATGGGAAGAAACCCTTGATTGCAGGGAGCTTGATGCAGACAAATTGCTGCCAGCTCAGTCCAATCGGCAAATACCTCTTGAGCGTTTCTGTGGTGACAAAGCCCATCAAAAAGCTTCTTGAAGTCATCCTTTAGTTTTTTAATTGACAACCTTCTTCTACCCAACTCATCGCCGAGTCGAATAGCCCAAGGCTCAAGCTAAGTCAAATTCTTGCGGTGTGGGAAATTCAACAAGGTGAGCTTGTGCAGAGTCGCCAAAAGTGGCAGCAGTTTTTCAGCCATTAAATTACCCGCCTGAGCTATACAGGCGGGTAATTGGTAAATATAGTAGTTATTTATAGAAGGGGTGCGAGTGCGAGAGTATGTCTCTCTTTCTTCCTTAATTATCCTCTACCGAGAAAGGGTTGTAACCATTGTTGCATGAAGAGTTGATGAGTTTTGGGTAAAGGGTTGATGAAGTTGGGAGTGGTTTAATTTAGCAGTTTGGGTAGTGATGATGTTTTTAAGTGATAAATTGACCGATAAGATTACTTATCGGTCAATTTAAGGGGTTGTTAAAACAAGCTCACCCCACTCCTGGTATACTCGCTTGACCTATATTACCTAGCTCCTCCCGTTAAAATGTTACTCACAGAGCTTGAAATCCAACAAGTATTAGAGCAGGCTAAAGTTGCATTTCCCAACTTTACTGATTGGGAGTACAACAATGAGATTAATCAAGAATATTTTGGATTCTCACTGTGGGGGCAGTTTGTTCTTGATCCTGAAGAGCTAATGTCGCGACGCTTTTTTATCACACTAGACACCTATAAGGAACAGTGGCGTTCCCATTTAACCATAGGGCAACCTTCATACCTTTGGTCAAGTGCAGATGTTGGTGATGCTCACCTGCTTAGTACAGGAGATCATGCATCATTAGATGATGCAATTACAGCACTTAAAGAGGAAATGCTTTTGCTGTTCAAGGCTTTTTCTGTAGCTTGAGACGGTCGTGACTACATAACTCCTGCTACTCTTCCTCTTCTGCTTTGCTCTCATCCTCAGCAACATACTGACTTATGACAGATTCAAACTCATCTAAGGACTTAGTTGTTGCTGCCTGAGCAAAAAGTTTTCCGAGTAGCTCAATATCATCTAACTTCTCAATTATTTGCCTCAATTCCTGCGCTACATTTTCAAACCTAATCTCAAGAAGCTGGAGAATATTCTCCTGCTTGCCTTGCTGAAATCCCTTTTCAAAACCTCGGCGTTCAACACTTGTAATGTAAGGCATTTTATTCCTCATCGCTTAGGTGCAGATAAGCAACATAACTCCTGCTACTCCTCTTCTTCTGCCTTGCTCTCACTCTCAGCAACATTTTGGCTTACGACAGATTCAAACTCATCTAATGATGGGGTTGCAACCGCCTGAAGGAGAAGATTACCTAGTAGCTCAATATCATCTAACTTCTCAATTATTTGCCTCAATTCCTGCGTTACATCTTCAAAACGAAACTCAAGAATACGGACAATATCGTCCTGCCCTTTTGTTACTTGTCCCTGTTGTAATCCCTTTTCAATTCCTCTACGTTCAACACTGGTAATGTAAGGCATTTTTTTGTTCTCCTCTAATGTTTGTATCTCTTGCCACAATCGCTCTTCTTCAAATTTTGGTAACGCGATAAACCAATCGATCAATCTGAAGAGCTGAACTATATCGTTTTTTCCATATCCACGTTCATATAAACTTTTGATCAGGGAAAGTTTGTTTGCATATCCAACTTCTGCATTGTTATTGGCAATTTGCGCGGTTCGATGTGCTTGCACTATCGCTGCCAATGGGTTGGGATTTTGTGCCAGCTCATCAATATCATAGTCCAAGAGCTTTACCACGGGAAACTCTAATAGTGCCCGACAGCCCCACAGCTCTCGCTTATAACTCTTCGGTCGCCATTTTTTTTCCTCATCTCCAAGTACCGCAACGCTTACCACACTTTTGCGATAGCGATCAAAAATCCTGTTGTGGTAGAGGTATATGCGTTCCTGAAAATCGCTTCGGCGTTGCGATTGGATTTCGACATGTAGAAATACCCACTGTTCTTCTCCAGTTTTTCGCCAAACTTTTACTAATTTATCAACTTCCCTCTTGCCAGTTTCGCTCTCTCTTTTTATCTTTTGAAGCTCTACATCTAAGAACTCAAATCCTCTCTGCCACTCTATATCTGCCTCTATCAACGGATAGAAAAAACGCAGAAAATCACGAAAATAGAGTGAAATGCTCTCCTTCCACGGGCTGTCATACTCGGTCACTTATTTACTCCTCACATTAAATACTTAAACCCTGACTTTATGCCGTTATCTAGCCGCGTTGTTTATTATGTAGCTGCCACTATGGTTTGACATACCGATTTCCCTTCTTGCAGTACAAATATACTATCGTAAGTTGTCACTATAGCAAAAGCCATGCTCCATTTTTCTTGAAGATTTTGTGCAAAATCGGTTGCCGCTGTGCAGAGAGTGGTCTCTTGCTCCAGCAAGGTAAAACTGCTCCCCTCTCCAAACACTTTCCCTTGAAGCCATGAACTAGGATGGCTATTCTGACTCTCACGAATGAAGGTGCGAGTAGAAGGCTACTGCTAATGGTCAGAAAACCATGCGGGGAAAAGGCTTTGTGGTTAATAGCCATAGGTTTTTTTCATCGGCATGACCTGTGATTGCAGGAACTCCCTGTTGAATAGAGGACACTGCCTTATGACTATTGCACCAAAGAGGCTGAAAGAAGCTGATCTAGCTCAGTTCACTGGAACGAGCTGCTACCACCAGCACTGGATGGGGATTCAGTACACAGACGGCGTTCAATATCTGGCGGAGCGCGGGGAAGCTTATTGGCTCATTGATGCGATTGCCTCCTGGCAAACCGATCCACGAGTAAGCCAAGATGCAATGCTTCAGCAGTTCCAGTTTTGGACACTGACAGTCAATGATAACCGTTCAGCAAGGCTGGTATGCGAACGGGACAAAGGGAATGTCGCGGTTACACAAGACATTCCTTTCACTGATTTTCCGCTACAACAGGTGAAACTGTACTTCCAGAATGGTGTGGTACTCCTCCCGTCTGAGTACTAAGGCATCACAGCCATGCAGGATAGAAGGTCAAGGTTTCCTTTGCCCTGCATGATTTTCTGATTTGAATAGCCAAACGTAAGCAGGCAGGCAGCAATACTAGATTGCGACGGAGATGAAAGTAACGATACTAAAATACTCTACCAGAGCAGCTTTTCATCCAAAGTAAAATTATCAGGTAAAGGTTGCAACTTGTCACAAATACTTAAAAGATAATTTTGTACTAGATCATTTTCTTGAGCAGGCAAGCTTTGTATCCCAATTCTCAAACAAGCAGGATTTACTAGTTTTTTTATAGTTACTCCGACAACTTGGCTATCTAATAAGTGAGGATATAATTGTTCAAAAACTTGTTCTCCATAATTAAAAATCTCGACAAATGAGAAAATTACTTGTCTGGCATCGAAGAAAAATATCGGAGAGCGGTATTGGGGTTGGACTTGAAGATAGAAACGCTTTTTAGTTCGGTGATTAGAACTTTTCCACAGTAGATCGCCCATGTTTTGTTGACAAACCACTACAATATGAAGTTTGGCTTGCTCTTGATAGACACCTGCAACAAATCCACGAAATAAATCCCAAGGTTCTCTGGGTATAGTTTGTCCTTTACTGTGTTTCCACTGAACTGATGGAAATAAGGGGTTGCTTGCTAGTTTCAAGAGGCGTTGTAGTTCAGAAAAGCGAGGACTTGTTTTCGGAACAAATTGCTTCACTTTACTGGAGTTTAGTGCGGGACTAAGCAGCTTGATGTACTCTTTTTCCCTCCACTCTAATTCATCAACTGGAGCTTGAATATAACCTAAAGTGATTTTATCTAATCCTTTTCTAGCTAGTTGTTTGTAGCGGTGATGACTTTTCCCTGACCAACGTTCTCTTAAATTTTTAGCTTGACCAATATAGAGAAGTTGACTTTTGTTATGAATAACAAAATAAATACCTGGTGATGGGGGAAGTTGATGACGTTGGCGTAAGGTAAACTGTCCTTCAAATTTGGGAAAATTTATCATAATAGTTGCACATACTGGACATAAGGAAAATGTGTCACAGGGGTGGTTGTCTCTCTGGTAGAGGGATTGCTCTTGAGTGCAGCACCACTTCATCGGTGATCTGCTTAATGCCATTATGCTGCTCTAGGGAAGCAATCTTCTCCAGAACTTCCCCTAACTGCTTTGATAGTTAGATCAGAGCATCAGCACAGAACTTACTCTACTCAATAACAATGAAGAAACGCTCACTCTTCCCCATGCAGGTGTTGGTACGTTGATTTACCACAAATGCTTCAACCCAATGAACACCTGTATACAAAGTGCTTTCCCAACGTACTGTATCGCTGTCTCCTTCATAGAAATCTCCGCGCAACCCGTTCGCCTCAACAGCCTCTTCTCCGGTATTTACAACCCGCCATTTCACAAAGAAAGTACGAGGTAATCCTCCTTGAAGATAAGCATCAAAACGAATCGAGCGATTCTTTGATATCACCGTTCCGCTATCTAATTTGCGGATAAAATTCCCATTCTTGTGAGTGTATTCTTTGGCACATACCACAACCGAAATTTTTCGTTTATCGAAGCGCCAAGGAGCTTTCTCGATGTAAGGTAAGTTCAAGGGAATTTTGTTAAGAATATTTACACCAATAGACTTTACTGCCGCGACTAGTTCTCTTGAATTTGCCCCATCTCGAAGCGCAACTGCTGGAACAGAAGCCGCTTTCTTAACCACTTCCCCCTTGGCAAAGTCATCACCGAAGACTCTGCGCCACTTCCTGATACTTTCATCTCTGTCTAACTCTGCATAAGCGTCATCGATCCATTCTCTATACTGATGAATTTTATTTCGGAAGTTTTCGTACTTATCCTGGTTCCAGTGACGATTAAAGTGTTCTCCTGCGAGAACAGGATTCTCAATTATCGGCATATAAGGATATGCCTGAAGAAAGTTGTCTAAACGATTAATGATGGTTTTTAGGGAAGTTGGAAGGTCTGAGAAATTGTTGGTTATCGCTCTCAATAGTTCATTGTCATCAGCTCCAGTAATTTGCATCCCAACTAACGTGGTCAGTAAAATTGACTTGACAGAGAAGGTTAATTTAATATCACGCAGATACTTGAGCAAACGGATGACTTTACAGAGTTGATTATTACCGACAATACGGTTCTTCTCTGTAAGCCATGCTGTGTAAGCTTCAGAGGCAGTTTCCTCAAAGCCATTTTGTTCTGCAAGCCGATTACAGACCCAAAAACGCCTGTTTTCTCCTTCAATAATCTGGATACAGGGAACAACATCAAGATGAAAATCACCAGCATAATTTAACTCTACACAGCGTGTACCTCGTGAGACTTTATTAGCATAGACTCCGTTGCCTCGAAAAATGCTGTACAGCTCGTTGACATAATCTGTCGCTGTCCAATTTGGAACTTCACCTATAATTGCTAGTAAATCAGCATCAAAATCCTTTGTCTTTGGTGGTTTAATGATAGTCCTGTGCGCCCAAGAACCTTGACGGGAAAAACGAAAAATGCGAGGAGTGTAACTACTATTGCGGAGAAACAATTCTATTGTTTGAACACGCTGCTCTAGCTGGTCAATTCGTGACTGATTGAGATTAACCGTGTTCTTCAGAAAGTCTTTAAAATGCTCAGTTAACTTCATAATGCGTCTTTGCGTTCGAGGGTGTAAAAAGGCTTGAATTTCTCTGTAGGTTGCTCAAAAAAGATTGGCTCAAGCACAGGGTATCTATCTCGCGCTCGTTCATATCCAAGTCCTTCAAGACGGCAAATCACCTTCGCATCGTCCATACTGTATTCTCCATACGGTACGGTGTGGTCAATGCGATAAATTGCCTGTCGTTCATGCTCGTGACCAGTGAGAAGCTTTGCCATTCCCATTGCCCCATGCGACTGACCATCCATAAAAAGCCGAATAGTTTTCTTCCCCAAGGTCAGAAGACCTGCTGATGCGGGAATGCTATACACCTCACTCAAGCAGCCAAGGCTAAGAACATAGAGTGAATCACGCGACCAATCGAGCAGGGTAATTGCTTCAACCACAGCGATTCCAATCGGATTGTTAGCCCACACACCTCCATCCACGAGTCCTACGTCATGTCTTGTCATGTGGGCTTGAAAATATGTTGGTGCAGCAGCCGTGGCAAGTGCAGCATCAACAACTAGTTCTTTATAATCTGTCTTTAAGCGAGGATGGTGAGCAGTCTTGTAGATATAGACAGTTCCTGCTGTTGGACTCCATGCTGGTATAACAAGCCGTGTCGAGGCATCCCCTATATGCTTATCCCCAAAAACTTCAACAAGGACTTCTCGCAATTTCTCAGAATCATACTTTGCTCGTTGAAGCCAACGGAGCTTCCGAAGTTGGCGAAAGAAAGCATTTTTAAGAGGGGCATGATGTTGACCAAAGATTTCCGCTCCCCGCTCTCTGTAAAGTTGGAGTATTTCTGAGGCTTCTAACCCCAAGCCTAAGCCTAGTGCAATTATGCCACCTGTTGATGTTCCTGCAATGAGATCAAAATATTGACCTATCGGTCTTCCTACTCGCTCCTCAAGTGCTGCAAGAAAGGCAGCAGGAAACGTTCCGAGAAGCCCACCACCATCAATGCAGAGTATTCGACGTTTTGCTGGCTTTTCGGTATTTACATGATTTAGCATGAAAAGAAGTCGTCGTTAAGTAAAACGATGCTGTTAGTTCATTTGTACTATACAGCTTAGCGAGTGTTTTTTATTTTTGCCTCCGAGAAAATACGGAAAAATTAAACTGTTGAACCCCTCTCCTTTCCTATTCCTTCTCCCGTGACAATTGAATTTCCTCCTGAAGCTGTTTAATGTGGTTTTCCATCTGCTTAGCCCTCTCTTCGGCACTTGCAGCCTTTGCCGCCTCCTGGGTTAACCGCTCTGAAAGCTCCTGGTTTCTGGCTTCTAGCTCCTTGGCGCGATGCTCTTCCCTTTCCACTTGATGAATAAGATCACCTGCTCTAGCCTCAGCTATCGCCTTATCTCGCTCCAGGCTGCTAACTCTCACCTCACGCTCTCGTACTAAATCTTGGGCTGACATCAACTGGCTTTGAAGCCTTTCCTGCTCTGCATTAAGGTTCTTAAATTCTTGCTTGGATGCCTCACTCTCCCGCTCAAGGGCTGCTACTCTCCCCTCTGCCTCTCCCAACTGCTTTGAGAGTTCTCTATTGTGTGCCTCAATGGTGTTATGGGGGTTTCCGTAGCAATGGAACAGAAATGTTGAAATAATATCAAACAATATTTTAATATTATCCATATTCATCTCTTAACGGTCTGAAATCGCCCCTTTTTACCCTTTCATCAAGGAAGAAAGAATACCTCCCCAACACATTAATATGCTCATGTATAAGTGGAGATAGTCTGGCTATGTCCTCATCTTTGATGACTAAGCCTTTTTCGTTGAGTCTTTGTAAAGCCTTTTCAATGTAGAGCGTATTCCAGAGAGCTATTACATTCATAACTAGACCGAGGCATCCTAATTGCTCTTCTTGCCCCTCCCGATATTTTTCATATAAAGCTCCCTTTTTGCCGATGCAGAGAGTTCTACCGAGACTGTGCCTAGCTTCCTGTCGGTTAAGCTGTACAAGTACTCTACGCCTAAATGTTTCGTCTGTAAGATAAGTGAGTAGATGAATAGTTTTGGGTATTTTACCCAACTCTGCAATAGCCCGTGCAAGTGTTGAAGGTTTATCGCCAGCATTGAAAGCCCTGATAATATCAGATGCACTTACTCTACCGAGCTTAAGCGATCCTGCTATTCTGAGCATATCCTCCCAATTTTGTACGATGATACGAGTATTAATCTTTTGTCGTGCTATTGTTCTGAATGCACCTATATCTTCATCATCTATTCTCCAAAACGTAGCCTCTCCGATATCTGCTAGTCTAGGACTAAAGCGATACCCAAGTAGCCAAAAGAGACCAAAGACAAGATGAGAATATCCTGCGGTATCAGTCATTAATTCTTGTGGATCAAGGCTTGTTTGATGTTCGAGTAGACCATCAAGAATGAATATAGAATCTCTCAAAGTGCCTGGAACCACCGTAGCATGAAATCCGGTGTACTGGTCACTTACAAAGTTGTAGTAGGTAATACCCTTATTTTTTCCGAAGTATTTACTGTTGTAATCACCATGAACTGTATTGACTGGTACGACAAATCGCATCCCATCAGCAGAGGCGACCTCACCTTGTCCCCACTGAGCAACTAGGGGAATCTGAGACTGTGCTTCAACTAACTTAGCATTAGCTGCAACAATAGTCTCTGGACGAATATAGTTCTGTTGTATCCACTCAAGACGCCCTCGTTTTAAGGCAGGCACATCTTCTCGTATAAAAGGACGGATGCCGATATTACACGCTTCTGCTAACAGAACAGCGCAAACGCTAATAGAAAAATCTCTTGAGCGTGATTTTGCTTCACTGATATGAGTAAACTCTCTAGTAAAACCTGTCCGTACATCTATTTCGAGAAGTATCTCTGGTAGATCAATTTCTGGTATTAGGTTGGTTACTTCTTCACGTAGAGCAATTAAGCTCTCAGGCTCTGGGTTTTCTGCTAATGGAGAAAGAGACAATACCTCTTTGCCCTGTAATGCATTGATGCGAAACGATGAGGTATCACTTCTAAGGTGCTCATTTGCTTTTTGAAATGCATCGTGAAGGTGGTCATTAAGGCATGAAATCTCTTTTTGAGGGTCAAGTGATTTCTCCAGAGAGCGCAATATCTCAGGTTGCTTAACCTGCCACTCATTACCTTGAATAAGCTTTGCGCGAGGGTCTCCCCATCTTTCACTTGGTACAGCAAATATGTCTCGTCGTGCCAGAGCAGCTTGAAGCTGTTGTAATATGGCATAGGTATAATAACAACGATTAACAGACTGATCCTCACAAAACAGTAGCTGCTGCCACGCTTTTGGAATAGTCTCACATGGTGCTTCAATTAACTTCTGCTTGGTTTTTACCTCAAGAGAGCCGAGGTATTTAACAGCTTCCATTACCTCTCTTCCAGCTTCAGTACAGTCAAACTGAATTGTTTGAAGAAATGTTGGTAAAAACTGGCGCACCTGACTGTAGCTTCTTTTGAGGTGTTCATAATAGTTGTTATCATAAGGTCGCGCCATGTCTTTAACTGTATACGCTGCTTGAATTAGCGTACTTCGGGGAACCTCTGTATAGACCGCCTCGCGTACTTGTTCATCTGCAACATTAGCATCAAGAAGTGTCCATACTGCCTGAGCAAGAATGACTACCGCTTGATCAAATACCTTTGTTGTACGCAGCCTCTCTTCTTCTCCATAACGTTTGGCTTGCTTGAAAAATTTCGAGATCAGTCTATCGAAGATATCAAGTACATCATCTTGCGATGTTGCCTGAAGCATCTTAAGTGCTGCCACTAACAGCGCAGCCCTTTTGCGTTTGGGCATCCTCTCAAGTGCTTGTGCTCGGCATGTTAGAGCATACTGAGCTAACACTCTAACACGAGCTTGTGGTAAAGAAGAGAGGTCAATCGTATCAAGGAATAAGCCTCGTGTTCCTTTCACCCTAGCAACAGCTTCAGTTAACGCACGGGCACTAACACGAGTTGGTGGGGTGCGAAGTTTATCAAATTCACTGCGGTATCCGGGTGTAGAAGAGTTAAGAAGTTGAAACAGAAAAGCTTGCTGCTGTGAAGATACGCAAGATGAAAGTTTCCTGATGATACGAGCTTCTGCTCGCTCCCTACATCGTGCAATTAATCGCTCAAGTACGCTAGAGCCAGGTAGGAGTATTTTTCTTACATACAGCCATGATACTGCCTGGTCAAATAGCTGTATCGGTCGTTCATTGGTATACCATGCTCGATAAAAAAGCCATCTTAAAAAGGTAAGTATATGAGGCATTACATTGAAGGTCTCATATCCATATAGGTTGGCAATAATTCGCGCATGATACCTCTGACGCTGGCTAAAAGCGTAGCCAGCAAGGCATTGATTAGGGTCTATAATACCAAGATTTTGAGCCACAAGCTTAATCAGTGAAGGAGGTACATCTGTGGCATCATCCAGGAACGTTCCAAGGAAACGAACAGTGCAGAGCTGTAGTGCAAAACCAAGGCGACTGCCTGGATTTTTCTGTTTGTTTATAAGTCGCAGATCGTCTTCATATAAGTAAAAACAGCGGCTGACATCATGCTCATCAGGTTCATTGTAGAACCTGCCAAAAGAAGCTCGTCGAGCACTTGGAAGGAATTTAACAGGCACTGGTTATGCTACCTGCTTTGATAGTGATGATTGTCGATATGGGGTGCCACATTGAGGACAGAATCTACCTCTAAGAAGTATTGGTTCGCTGCATGACAGACATTTATCGATAAGCTGATCACCACACCTGGTACAAAACTGTGCATCCACTTGGCTCCATCTAATATCAGGTGCAGTGCCTGGATTCCAACAACTAGGGCATATTTTATTCGTCTGTGGTATATCAAATGCTTCCTGACTTATTGCTGCATGAATATACTCAATCGGTATCTTAAGTGCAGTAGCAAGCCTCTCTTGTACTGCTTTTCTTGGTCTGATTACACTTGTCTTACCACACTCAATTCTAAGAATAGTTGATACATTCACCTGTGCTCGTGATGCTAGAGTAGCTCGTGTTAAACCTCGAAGCTCTCTTACCCTTTGTAGGTATTCCCCTAATGGCTCTCCTTTGGGCACAGCATCAAATCCCTTTATCTCTGACATATTTTATGTCCTCGACCATATAAGAAAACATCTAAGCTTCCAATCTTAAATGCTTATAATGCATTGCTTTTGCTTAAAATTTTGCATACTATTTTTACAATGTAAAGAATTAAATACTAAAAAAATATGCATTTTACACTCGCACGTTTAGCAACCGAATTACTTGATGATGCAAATCTTAATCAACTAACGAGAAAGTCTTATCAAGGAACACTAACTCCATTTGTTGAGCAGTATGGAAGTTGTTTAATTGAGCAGATAACAAGAGCCAATATTGAAAAGTATCTACTTTCTTTAACTCATCTAAGCTTTCGCACTCATAATAAGCACCAGACAATTATCAAGCGGCTATTCTCTTATGCGGTTGAAAGAGGATATCTAACGCATAATCCAGCAACACATATTAGAAGAAAAAAACCTGACTCTAACAAAGGAGAACATGGTGACGATCAGCCTGTCAGATACCTAAGTACAGAAGAGTTGAAATTGCTCTATAAAAGCATTAAGCATATTCCTCGACTATATGCCTTAGTCGCACTAATTCATCAAAGTGGTGCCAGAATATCAGAGATTCTGGCTCTTAATTTAGCGCAGATAAATTTTGCTGAGCGAGAATTTCAGGTTGTAGGTAAGGGAAATAAAAAGAGATGGTGCTACTTCGGAAAAACCGCATTGAGCGCACTTGAGATTTATATCGAAAAACATCGAGAGCATCCATATAAGGCTCTGTTTACTGAGCGACATGTATTTAAACGATACGTAAGAAGGCTTTCTTACGACTCTGCATACCGGGAATTTAAGGAAGCTCTGCTAGGACAGCAAGAATTAAGATCAATAAACTTTCACCACCTTCGACACACTTTTGCTACCGAAAGGGCACAGGTAGTACCACTTGAGGTACTTAGAGCACTGCTTGGACATGAGAATATACAGACTACTCTTATCTACCAAAAAATTACCTCTCAGGTGGCAAAAGAGGCTGCGCATAATGCACTTAACAAAATTAATTTATAATTTTTATTTTGCATAAATAGCTAATATTTCAAGAGTATATAATATACTATGAAAAACGAATAAATATTTCCCCTAGTTTTGTTACAGAAAAATAGTATTTATAGCATAACAACAAATATAGATAAGTCTTCTTAGGTGGGCTGACGTTCCTGTGGTTTACCCCAAAGGTTGTTAGACCCCTGCAAATACCTAAGGATGTAGATAGACAATGAATACACCGAACAATCTTGACAAATCATTAGCTCGTTATCTCATGACTAATGAGCAACTTTATCAAGAAGCTTTAGGCTGTCTCGGTCCTATGGATCAGAAATCACACAAAGAGTTTCTGAATGAGGCAAACAAATTCGATGTCAATAATCCTATCATTGTCATCGATATTGTTTTTACTGAAGAAGTTAAAAACAGCCAGGGAATGCAAGACCAACCATATCAACCTTATGAGGATGAATGGGAAGACTATATAGAGGATGGTCGTCATATGACAGAACACATGCCAAAAGTATATGTCGTAGATGGTGATCAATACAGTATCCCCTCCTAATTTCAGGTGGATTGACGGTTGCATTTATTGATATAGATCGACCTCAGTCCACCTAAGAAGACTTGTCATCTTAGTATCTCTGTCGTGGTTAAATTTCTTTTATCTCGATGATTAAATCTGATTTTCTTTTCCGCTCTTATACTACGTGAGAGCCTATTTCTACTCATACATGAGCATATTAATGTGTTGGGGAGCTATTCATTCTTCCTTGATAAAAGGGTAAGAAGGGGCGATTCCAGACCGTTAAGAGATGAATATGGATAATATCAAAATATTGTTTGATATTATTTCAACATTTCTGTTCCATTGCTACGGAAACCCCATAATGTGACAAACGGGTCAAAGAGTCGGCGGCGGTACTTAATTTCAAGAGAGTTGAGAGCTTCCTGAATGGTGGCCTCTGGTAGCAAGTCATGGAACGGTAATCCGACGCTGCTGGCAAATTTATGCTTGAGAATTTGTACTCGATTAGGAATATTAGAAGTAGTCATGATAGCTTAGTCGTTTCCCATCTAGTTTGACTGGATACGGACACGACTAGGCTTTTTTTTTGCTAGAATTTCTCCCATGCATATGTACTAATTTACTTCCACTCTCCTTGAAGCGTAAAAGCAGCCCAATAATAGGGAGCTTTTTTATGAGAGAACTAAATGCAATCCCCCTTTTTTCTCTCTGAGCTTGGGTTTGAGGCTTAACTAAGTGCCATTCGGAGCAAAGCCCTTATGTACAAGAAGCTTTGGGGCAAGAGTTAGACAAAAGCCTAACCGAACTTATCGTGACGGTTGGCGATCTCAAAAGCAGCAAGACTCGCTCAGGGTCATAGGGGTGGAGTTTATCTACCGCTGAATATCGACTTGACGGGTTGGTATTGATTTTTGCAATGTTTGAACAAAACGCAGAAAATTTTGGCAGTCGCTCTTGCTCACCTGGCTGCGCTCAAGCTGCCCATTTTTCATCTCTAAGATTTTGGTTGGAGTTCTACCTTTGTGGTGTTTGACCACAGAGAGAGCATCTGGCGTTTGAGCCAACTCATAGACACTGCCCTTAAAATATCGACTGCCACCAGCCGTTTGTTTCCCTACAGTTTTCAAAATCACCGACGCTGCTTGGGCTATCGCCTCCCCTCGCTCTTGAAAGTGTTGGTACTGCTCCAAGTCTTGCTCCATTGCTGTAATCGAGGAGGCTGAGAGCTGAAGCGCTTGCCCTTGTGCCATGTTAGCTTTGGCATCAAGCCCTATTTGGCGAATATTGCTTAGTTTCTCCTGCCCTAACTCCATATCACGAGCTGCGCGATACCAGTTTCTAAGCTTCTCTAAGGAAACGTTTTCAGTAACACCCATTCTCTGATTATCATTAGCACCAGCATAATAGTCTCCGGTAGCAGGGGCTACACGCTCTAACTGCTGCTGCATGACAACCGTGGGATTTACAACCTCTAAGGGGAGTTTACGCTGTGTACTCTCAGAAGGCAAGGGTGAAGAGGGTAGCTCCTGTGTTGGCTCTGGTGCTGGTTCTTCTACCTTCTGCAACTCTGGCAGTTCAATGCCAAGCTGAGAGCGAACTTGTGCTTGGTCTTCAAACGCTGCAAGCCTCCATTGATTATCATAAATTGCTTTGAGGACTGGCTCTAACCTATCTGCTGGAATAGCACACTCCATCCGTTTGCCAACCGAGACAAATTCACTCTCGACTGCTGCCAGCAAATTGGAGTCAAGAAAGTACTTACCCCCAACCGCCTTGGCTTTTGGTGTTTGCAGCACATATTCATCTCCTCTACCTCTTGATTTTACGGTAAGCAGACGATCTAATGTTTGCAGTTGTCCGTCGCCATACCCCTCGCGCAATACGGCTGCTGCCTCCTCCACCGAGCGCATCTGTACGGGCTGTACCTCCAGAGCTTTCCCAATATCAAAGTCTTGCTTGGTCAGAAGTCCAGTGCGAGTATTCCCGTAGCAGTCGGTATAATTGATAACCTGAGTATTGGGAAACTTCCCAAAGGCTCGAAGGAGATTGCCTGTAAAAATCTGCCGCTCCTCACGAGCGCGTCCACGGTGCTTGTCAAAGAGGCTGTAGGCAAGCTCTGGATCATTAAATGGAGTAACTGTAATCGCGTTCTCACCGCTTGTATTAAGCTGTGAGAGGGGAACCGTAATCTCCCTTGCTCCATCAGCCAGCAGATATTGCATCTTCCATGAAGAAGGAGCTGCCGGATTTCCCTTCTCATTGCCGATGCGACGCACCCGATTAACCACACCAAAGAGTGTCTGGTCGCTTCTGTTTGTCCAAAGCCTCACCGTTCTCCCAACGGGAAACTCTTCAAGGGCTTGTTTGACAAAGGGAAGTTGATACTCAAGGTTGCGGATAGCTCGTTCAAAGGCTGCTGGTTTTATGGATTCCTCAAGATGGGCTTTGTACTGCTCTACCTGCTCAGAAAGCTCTGAAAGCAGCGTGTCCGTCCGTTCTTGTCCCAAACGCTCAAGCTCCCCAAAATCATAATCTTTTGGCAAACGCTTGAGAGCAGATAAGTCAAGATTTTGCCGTACTTTGTTCACCGCTTCAAGCGTTGTATAGGGCTTTCGCTGTGTTTTGGCATCAACTACTTCGAGATACACAGCACCCGTAAATGGAGAGGTGCTGTCAGGGTCGGCAGGTTCAACCTTCATTTTGGCAACTGTTTGAGCATCCAAATCAAGCGATTGTGCCTCCAGAATGGACTCACCCAAAGCTGTCTGTTGTGCTACCAAGTCGCGGTATTCATGTTCAATTAGGTCATAGATATGCTCCTGTTCTGCAAGAGGCAGCAGTGGCAGTCGTCCTGTAACCTTGCGAACCGCATCTTCAGTATCAAGCCCTTCCTCAGCTTTTTTCAAGGGGAAGTCGAGTTGTTCATGAACAGTGGGATAGGCTGTCATGATATCTGCTACAACCTGATTGCCATACTGGTTAAAAAAGTCAGGTATCTCTTCAAGTGATGCACCACTGCTACGAGCTGCTGTGGTGTTGGCATTAAGAGATGCCATCTTCTTTGCCAGCACAGCACTTGGTCTTTTCTCCGCAGGAATATCGGCTACAAGTAAAGAAAATGCAGGAGGTACAACCTGTCCGGTTCTGTGAACCCTGCCAAGGGTTTGCATGAACAGATTGATATCAAGCTCTGGTTGTGTGATCATCATGTGCCTGCGCCGTTGGTCGGCAAATTTCTCTGAGGCATGAAGTGAAATTCCTGTCGAGCCAGAGCGGTTGAGGATAATGGCATCTACTGAGCCGCTGTTAAAATCAGCCACATGCTTTACTGCTGCTGTTTTGCTCCGCTCACCACCAGAGCGTCTCTGGTATTGTGCCCTGCCGTCAGCATTATACTCAACGGTATGCTCACGTCCGGTAATCTCCCGTACCTGATACCCTTTCTCTGCAAGCTGCTGTGTGATGTAGTCAATCGGGCTTATCGGAATACCGCTCAAGTCTGTATTATCAATAAGCTCCAAGATAGCATTGTACTCAGCCACACCCTCAGCCCCTAGCTCTTCATCACTCAGGCGGCGACGCTCTTTTTTGCCATAGGGACTGCCAACCATGATCTCCCGTGAGCGTTCCAGATACCGTCTCAGCAGATCGCCAAAATCAGCATCGATAGTATCATCAGGTTTTAGACCGCGCTGCTCGGCATACTCACCGATAAAACTACCCATTGTGTTTGAGAGTGCAATGACAGGTTTTTCATCTTTACCTAATGCTTCAAGTGCCTTCTGGACTGTGGCTTCAGCTTTGAGGCTCAAAAGCATCTGACCAACGAGATTGTGCATCACAGAGGTAAAATTGGTGCTGCTTACCCCTGCTTTGCCTACAGCACTATCGCTTGACACAGCTTTGGCTTCAGCCTTTAACTCCTTGTCCAGCTTCTTGATACCTCTTTGTTTATGCTTATCAAAATCGGTAATGCGGCGCATAATAAGGGAGATATTCTCTGCACTCTCCTTATTTACTGGCACAACATCAGAGGTAAAAGATGTTCCCTCAAAGGAGCGTTCACGGCGGGTATACTGCCCGTCATGGGTAAGCGTGGTAGCAAGTGCTTGTTGCATGGGGATACCACCTCGTTGTACCAGCTCAGACAAATCACTCATGCTTGGCAATGCTGAGCGCATATTTGTCCGGTGGTACAAATCCATCACATCAGGACGCTTGGCATAGGTGGCTGAACTATAGAGAACCCCGTCTGCAAGCTCTGTGAGTTCACGGGCAAAGTCGGCACGGTTGGGTGCAGCCAATGCTTTGCGCTGCCCATTGGCATCACCACCTGCCTCATGGCTTTCATCCAGGATAATGATAGAGTCTGGGGCAAACGTTCGCAAAAACTCACGCCGTGGAGTCTCTCTGCCCTTGACCGTTTGCATCTGCGAGTAGGTGGTAAAAATCCCGTCATACGAGTCAAGATTACCGCTTTTTTGCATCTCATCCATCTTGCGCTGGTGGCTTTTGGCTGAAGTCTTTAGCACTCGACCATCAGGCAGGGGAATTGCTTTTAAGTCTTGATTGGTTACAAATGGCTCAAATCCTGGCATATTGATATCACCAAGGTCACGAATCATATCTGCATAGAGTGCAGGGTCTTTGGTGACAAAGATGGGCGTTTTGCCAGAGAGTTTGGCATACCGGATAATGCCTGCACCTACCCTCCCTTTGCCGATTCCTGTCTGGTCACCGATTACAAAGCCGCTTTCCTGTTCGATATTAGCAATCGCAAGAGCTAGGGCATCGACCTGTTCAGCACTAAAATACTGGTGGAGCTTTTGGCTGTTTCCATACTGCAAACGTTCTGCCACATACTCATCAACTGCCCCTACTTTTTGCTCCAACCTATCAAGTGCCTGGTCAATAGCAGTCTGCATATTAACAGGCACAAGAGAGCCTACCGACTGACCTTTGCTGTGGGGGATGTAGGCAACTTGGGAAGAGTTCGGAGTTTTGAGTTCGGGGTTAGGAGTTGGAAGAGTTTCTGTTAACTTAGAACTCCGACTCCCTAACTCCGAACTTACATCCAGTCCTCCCGCAGATGGACTGTCAGACTGCTTAACCACTCCTCCAGCGTTGGCTCTGCTGGCTCCTTGCTGCTCTTGAACATCCATAACAGTGACTCTTTCTCCTCCTTGTCTGTGGTCACGTTCACGGGAAACTCGACTCCGAGCAACCCCAATTTCTCCTGGATTATGCCGTTGTGAAACACTATCGCCTCTGCCCATGCCTGCCGCCATTCGGGAAGTGGCATGGTCTCCCCTGTCTCGTTGTCCGTCATTGATGGGGTTGATTGAGATGGAGTCAACTCGCTTATTGTCCGGTCTAACCTCAGCTCCACTTCCCTCTGAGATTCTTCTTCCTCCTCCATCCACTGCTCTATCAACCAGTCCAGCCGCCGTGCTAGATAGTTGAGATACAACTCCTCGCTCACTATCTGCGTCTCGTCCTCTGGCACGAGCACTGCCAGAAGACGTGCCTCCTCTTGTGGTGTCCAGACGTTCGGATTGGAATAGTAAAAACTCATTGAAAAATCCCCCTAAGGAGTCAAATGATTTATAGATGCGAGGGACTGCTACCGCAGGTAAAGAGCGACGTGATTCACCGCGCCCTTCAATCACCATGACATCAATCGGAAAACCTGCTCCCTGCTTTCGGTACAAGTCGCCCCAAATGGTAAAATGCTCGGTGACATTATAGTTTTTGTAGAGCGTGTAGTAAAAAGCCCTGCTCCCACGGGAGTTGTAGCGGTCTGAACGCTTCTGTTCATCATCTCCGAGTTTACCTCCCAGAATCAGCACTGCCTTGCCGTCGGGCTTCATGGCTTTCAGCGCATTAAGGGCAATGGCATGATCTATCTGAGTTGTACGGTAATAATCAGTTTCAAACTGCTTTGTTTGTCCATCACTTTTTTTCACACTGCCAAACGGAGGATTCATTACCACCACATCATGCAGGGTGTCTGGCACATAGGTTGTTGCATCATGCTCTGTAACAGAGAAGCCCTGCGCTCTCAGTGCTGCTGCGCGTTCGGGATTTAGTTCATTGACTGTTGCTTTCTCTGGATTTGTTCCGATAAGCAGTGAGCCGTTTCCAGCACTTGGCTCATAGACCAAACTGTTCTTATTGATGCCAGATAGGGCAGTAGCAAGGTAGGCTAGAAAAACGGGAGTGCTGTAGGCTTGTTGAGATACACTGGTTGAGGTGCGAACATTGAGTGCTGGTTGTTGTTCATAGAGTTTTACGAGACGCTTGTATGTTTGCTGAGGTGCTGAGGAATCCTCAATTAACTTTCTTGCAGCACGTACTACCCCTGCCTCAATTGCCTCATCAACTTGTTTGGCAAGTGGTGTCCCTGAAACAACACGCTCTTCAAGGAACACCTCTGCACTCTTTCGAGCATCAATGATGGAATTAAAAGGCTGGTTGTTCGTAAAAACACTCGTGAAAAGTTTGTCGGAAAAATACTCAACCAGCTCCTCTTTAGTTGAGGGTATCATAGGTTACAGGTTCTTTGATTGTCTGAGGAATGGGTAAGCGATTGACGGTCATAAGACTTAATTTGGGAAACAGCTCAAGTACTAATTCCTCATCCCAATACTGTTGAATCACCTCTGGAGTATAGTACTTGGTAAATCCGGTAATCATGAAGGTATCAACTCCATCTTCAATGCGATGAACTTCTACTCCATCAAAGACAGTTGAGATAGTTCGAGGATGATTCTCGCTGACAATAAATGGTTGGTGGGATATTTGATTCTTTGCGGACATACTGCCTCTTTCGTTACAGTTATTGTAATCCTTTTAAGGAAGAAGAGAAAGAGTTATGAGACGCTTGGTTTATTTTTTTTATGACTATCAACTTGGTAAGGAAAAGATTGGTTTTGCCAGCACCCTGAGCAAATGACAAAGTAAATTACCGCTGCATCTGCTGAATTTTGGTGTTAGAGACAGATTGAATCTGTTTTAGCTCACGGCTTATCTTTTTGGCTACAAAGATAAAGTGACGTACATCTTGGGTGGTTAAATTTGAGGTAAGCTTGTCGTTAGATAAGTTAAGAATTTCGCCTCTATCTTTTGCCTCAATTTTCAATCCCTGCGGTGATTGTTCTATTCGGTATTTACTTCCGTCCAGCACACGTTTGCCGCCGTCACATTTGGCGACTACACTGCCGCTTACATCAAGCAGCCGTTGTGCTACATCGACCACAGCAAGAGCTTTGTGTTTCTCTTTGGGAAGCATGGACAAACAGGCTTTTTGTCCATCAAGGGTGAGGTCTTGGAAGGTTGTATCAAGCCAGATAGTAGCGCCACTGCATCTGGCATTTGCCGCATCTTGAATCAGGGTGGCTGTGCCATCAATTCCTATCTTTTTTGCATAAACAACACCCTTGCTTGTTCTCACAGAAAGAGCTGGTTCATCAACTATTTTTCCTGTAGTTTTTGTTGCTTTTTTGTTGCTGGCTACGATGTGGCGATTGACAACTATCGTAGCTTTCATCGGTTTGCTTGTGGTGGTCATGAGAGAAAAAAAATCTTGATAGCAGTTCTTTTCGGCAAACACCCTGATAAAATGACAAAATAAATTACCGCTGAATCTGCTGAATTTTGGTGTTTGAAACCGACTGAATCTGTTTCAACTCACGGCTTAACTCTTTTGCCACAAAGATAAAATGGCGCACATCTTGAGAGGTGAGTTTTGAGGTGAGCTTTCCGTTGTTGATACTGAGAATTTCTCCCCTATCTTTGGTTGCAATGGTAAGACCCTGCGGTGATTGTTCAATCCGATATTGACTCCCCTCAAGCACCCGTTTGCCGTTACGATCTGCTACACTGCCGCTAACATCCAGCAGCCGTCGCGCCACATCTACCACAGCCAGTCCTTTGAGGTCTTCGGTTAATTTCAAGTCCCCTGCTGGTGTGAGATTTCCCAACTGTTTTGAGCGAATCAAGGGGTCTTTGGAAAAACGACTCAGACCAAACTGTTTAATGCGCTGGCGAACCTGCAAAAACTCCTGCTCTTGCTCGGGGCTAAGATAGTAGCCTCTTACCTTGGGCAGTCCCATCGCACGAGTTTGAAGAAACAACAGCTCTCGCCCTTCATGGTCATGCACCATGACCATATTGCCTTGCCCCTTGAGAATGTAGCCTTCGGTCTTGTGAACAAATTGTTTTCCCTCACGATTGCCGTATTTTTGGAGCAGATCAATTGCCACATCTGCAACCTGCTGGCGGCGAATTTTGGTAAAACGCTCCGCTACTGCTGCCGATAGCCGTTGCGTAAGCGGCATCTTCATCCACTTCTCTCTCTTTGCCGGAGCAGTCAGCCAACTGGTATTCTCCAACCGCTCCAAGATGGAGGGAGGTTGTTCCCGAACACGCTGCACTTGAAACGTAAGGGGTTCTTGAATTGTAACTGGCACAGCACCCCCTGCTTGTGGGGTAGGGTGCAATCCATTACCATTGTTCCCATTGAGGGCAGTTTGGTTGGTAAGCAAGCTCTCAAGGTCATCCTGTTTTTGTTGAGCTTCTCCCTGCAAATCATTGACCGTGACAACACCCTTTTCGATAGCCAAAACTTGGCGATTACCAATCGTAATGCTGGCAGACGGCTCATCTGTTTCGCTTACCTTTTCACCTGGCGAGTGTTTGAGGGCATTACTTAAAAAATCAACCTCTCCTAAGCTCAGAGTATTGGCATAGGCTCCATGAGCGTCCTCTTGATAGACGATTTCATCGCCCAATGTAATCTCAATGGGCTTGGCTTTTGAGGTTGCTCCATTGGTCTTTACCTCACCGTTTTGAATGCGTTCCTTGTCTAACGTTCGTACTGTCTCTAATAACGTAAACAGAGAAGCCGTCATTGACTGCACTGCCTCTTGGGTTGCTTGGTTTCCTGCTTGCTCTAATTCCTTTTGTGGGTCTTTTGGGGAAAACATTTACATCGACTCCTTTTTAGGAAAACTATTGGGTTAAGAAAAAATGGCTTAAGAGCTAAGGAAAGGAGTTAGGAGTTCATAGTGGCTTGAAGGTTAATTTCACCGTCATTTTTTGGCTAACTATGAACTCGTATAAACACCTTGCCTTAGCCAACTTATTGCCTTAGCCTACTTACAGAAGCTTCTCTAACCTGCTGGCAGACTCTTCAAGTTCATTTGCTATGTCACTGCCACCTCCTTCAACATCGGGCATCGGCAAGAGTGCTTCTGCTAACTGGTTTCGCTGCTCCACATCCTCGGCAGTTGGTACTGTTTGTGGGCTTTGCTCAATTAACTTTTGGCACACTTTATCCCAGAGCTTTTTGCTGGTAGATGCTTTTTTGATTTCTGATTTTTGGATGCGGATTTTTTGGCGAATCGGAATGTAGGACTCATCCCTGCTCTCAAAGTGCGGGTTTAACAAAATGCACTCACCCGTTTTAAGCTTTAAAAACTGGCTGGACTCAAACAATTTGCGAACTTGCCGTTGTTCGGAGACATTTCTACTTTTGCCACCTTTGCTATAATTTTGTGACCTCTGTTTGTAGACAATCTCTTCTTTTCCCAAATAGTTAGAAAATGCTTCGGCTGAGGCATTTTCTTGGGGATTAAATAACGCTTTGGTGGCACAAGCACCAAAGATTGCACGAGCTACATCACGTCCGTAGGTACTCTCTAGTTGTCCTAGATTTTGAAAACCAAGGATGGTGACAAGTCCATCCTCGCGCGACTCATTTATCCAGTTGACCAGATTTGGCAAATACAGAGTAGGAAGCTCATCAAGAGCCAACACCAAAGGGTCATGGCGCTTGCGTGAGACGTTTCTGGTTACAATCATGTGCATTATTGCTGCAAGCAGAGGGGATACTACATTACGACGATCTCTATCCATGCCAAACACAAGCAATTTTTTCCCTTCCAAGTCAATCGGGATTGTGGTCTTTCCAGAGAAAGCACTTATAATTTGCGGCTTCATGAAACGCGAGAACAAATTGTTAGCTGTACCCGCAATACTGGCAGCAGTTTTCTCGGAATCTTTTACCGACACAAATTGGTCAAAGCTTTTCTGAATCCACGGATTCATGCCTTTTGAAGAAGCAACTCTCTCTGCCAATCCTGGGCGACTTAACACCGATTGCGCCATCATCAAGTCTGGATGCTCTGTTGACTTAGCAAACGCCAAAACTGCTTCAATTAACTGGTCTCCGGCAGGGGTAAAAAACGGGTCATCTTGTTTTTGGCTTGCAAGTTGGAAGTTTTTATTCAGCACGACTGCAAGCTGCCGTGCTGAATCGGTGTCGGTTTCATCGCGTAAAAAATCCAGCAGATTGATAACTCCTGATTCAGGAAATCCAGGGGCAAAGATATGGACTTCGTAGCCAAGGCTTATGGCATAGGGAATAATTCTCGATGTCTGGGTTGGGTATTTGAAATCGTAGATAATGGTGGAAAAGCCTTGCTCAAGTGATGAGCGAATCATGGGGTCAATTACAGAGTAAGTTTTCCCTGATCCTGGTGCGCCACTTATCGCAGTACCCCGCTGTGCATCTGGCAGGTAGAGCGGTCTTGTATCTGAGGCATCTTTTGGTGTGTTGATGTAAAGAGAGACTTCATTGTGTAGCCTCGCCTTCATCTGTTTGATTGCAAGCCTTTGAGCTGCTCTTCTCTCTCGCCTCCCTCCAAAACGGGCTGTGGCTAGCTTCTTTTTGCTTCCTTGTACTCCTTGCATTAGATACAGCACACCGAGTACACCGAGGCAACCAATGAGGAGAAGACCATTGGGGGAAAGTAAGGAAGTTTCTAACTGCTCAATGAGCGGAGAAATATCTGATGCAGGTGGTTGTTGTTGAATAGTTTGAACAATTTCAGACATAACAAACAAAGGTCAGAAATGACAGAAACATGATAGAGATAGGGAGAAAAGAACAAGAATTAATCTAATTCTTTCAATGGGGTTAAGAGCAGAAAAAAATGGCGGAAATAATGAATCTATTCAAACTTTCGTATGGGCATAGGCTTATCTGGTGTGCCAAAAATTATCAAGTTCCAATACGCCCAGGATCGTTTATCCATAATCCCTGGATAGGCATTATCTAATGCCTCCTTAAAATCTTCCTTGGTGTAGTATCTCTGAGTTACCACGACATCTTCTAGCAATCCGTACTGCATCAAGTAGCAGAGAAAATAAATCTTATGACCCAAGGTTTCTTCTGGAGGTTGAAACCAAACTACACGACTGGCAACATCAAGAAGTTCAGGGGGAAAACTCATTAGGCTTTGAAAAATACTTTCCTCTTCATTGCTGCTTTCTTGAGAGCTTTATCTTGTGTTGCTAGCGGAATATTGTACTCCAAAGCCAGTGCTAGATATGAGGCATCATAAGCCGAAAGATTCTCTTTTTTTGCCAGCGTAAATAAGGTACGGCTATCAAGCAGACTGGTATCTTCGACAGTGAGCGGTAATTTTTCTAGGATAGAGAGAAACTCAAAGATTTGTTCCTCTGTCCATCGTTTCCTTGATTCTTGAACCTTCAGAACATTGGCAACTTCTGCGGTAAAAATTGCGGGAACCATTGCCTCTCCTGTTCTCAAGGCTTCTGCCACTTTCATGACATACTTTGTATCCTCATCTTCAAAGGAGAAACCAAAAACTACAGAGCAATCAAGAACAAAACGATTCACTTGCGACCTTCTTCAATAAGAGATTTAAGCTCTTCTCCTTTTTTTAACTTCAGGGGATTTGCTTTTCCAAAGGCAATTAAGGCATCAATGGCTGTATTAGCCTTGACTCTATCCTGAACGGCTGGAACAAGCATTGCCATAGGTTCTCCCCGATTCGTAATCAGAAATTTTGCTCCTTTTTTTCGTACCTTTTTAATCATTTCCGAAAATTTGTTTTTTGCCTCAAACGTCCCAATTTTTTTCATTGTTTTTGTCTCCCAATAAGCTAGCTTATAGGCTAACTTTATACACTTTTTGTGTGAACTTCAAGTTTTTTCTTTACAGCACAATAAACCCCTCTTCCTCTACAGAAAACCAAGAAAAGGGACCAATAAAATATGGTGTGCAGCCTAATAATGGGTCACAGTAGCGAAAAAAGATTCGCTGCTCTGCAACCCCTTCTGCCTCGTATGTCTCCCAAATAACTACTTTGAAGTCTTCACCGTAAGGGTGTCTTCCTGTTGGTTCTCTGCCACCATTTACACTGGCTAAAAACCCAATGCCACCTGCAACTTGTTGATATTTTCCAGATATCCACTGCCTCCCCTCAAGAGGATTGCCTAGCTTTTCACTGACAATGAATTGCTCACAGTTAAAAAAGCATTTTCCAAGCTCAACATGAGCGCAGAAAATAAGACAGGGAACGTGAAATCCTTGTACATTACTGCCACTAACTGTTCTTGCCCTATTTTGCTCTGCGGTGTTAAAGACAATAAGAGAGGCTCAAAAGTTCAGCAATGGGAGCAATTTCTGCTATGCGATAATTGGCAATGTCTGGTATGGCATTTACCAGCTCACCAATGGTCTGCCAGGAAAGAAACCCTACATCGGATAGCCTAAGTCTGGTTGTATCAATGCTTGTGAGCTGCCCAATGTAGCGCAAGGTATACCTCTCAAAGCCAAAACTTTGTGTGAAATCTCCCAACTGCATAATCTGGTCTGCTGTCTGTCCTGCATACCAGCTTCGAGAGGGGTTGTAGCCTTTAGTCTTTACAATTTCAGGGGGAGCATGAAATGAACCTGACTCAGAGACAGGCAAGCTGCCAAACGTGATGCGACTTAAATCCGGGATAAAGGGAGTGCTTTTTGCTACAGGTTGTGGGATATTGACTGCGACAGTGGCAAAAACTGATAAAAAGAAAGCCTGTGAGCGCTTTTTTATCTGCTTGATGTTCATGAGAAAAGTGCAAAGTAATAAAGAGCTTGTAGCGATAGACACACCCTTTGAAGCTGCTTGTTAAGTAAAAGCACTTAACAAACAGCAGGCTAATTTTCTTCTAATTACCTGAAATCTCAAGGCTGTGGTAGAGAGGCTCCCCTGTTCCGCTTTCAATGCGGAAGGTGTAGAGATTCTGCGCTCCTGTGGTTGCAGTCTGCGTAATTACCGTGAGCAATGAGCTTTTGGCTTTAGGGATGTTTGGTACTGTCACCCCTTCAATGAGCCGCAGGTGAACCACTGAAGGACTACCAGATGTGCAACTTGGAGCATCTGCTGCACACAAAGGCTGGTCAAAGTCCACCGTTACCATTGAGGGATCATCCAGCCATGCACGTACAATCGTCTCTCCTGTTGGGATGAAGCTTATGTTTGTACCTGAACCAGCCCAAACCTTTACCAACGAAGGCTCGGAGTGGATTGTGGGAGTGGGTGACTGTACACCTCCCCGCTGCTTATGCACAGGAGCATTATTTACAGGTGCAGGTGGTAGCGGTGTCTTGGGAATTTCCGAGGAAGGAGGCGATACTTCATCCCTTACAGGCACAAGCACAGGAGCTGGTGTTGTAGAAGATGGAGGAGGGGTCACCAACTCAGTCGTAAAGGGATTATCTGGGGTTGTATCTGGAACGGAAGAGTCAGAACCGCCAAACTCAGCCGTAAACGGATTGGGCTTTACCTTTGGCGATGGTGGCTGCTGTTGTTTGGCTGAATTTGCCCTTTGCTCAAATGAGGCAGTACCCTGTACTGTAACTTTAACCGCTGTGCCTTGTGCCAAATGCCAGACAACAGGGCGGTTTTGAAGCTCCTCTTTTTGAGCATCATTCCTTTCTTCAAGAGTGTAAAATGCCTCATTCAGCGCTCCATCCAAAAACCGCCCTAACACATCACTCTTGCTGTTTCCACCACGCGGGATAAAGCTTTCGATTCCACCGCTACCACGGGTAATTTCGCCTACTCCAGAAATCAAGGCTCCCTCTACATCCAGACGGGCTAGCTCTGAGCCAATGTCCCCTCCTTGGCGTTGTGCTAACAAAGGCGCACCAGAGGTAGCATTTAATACAAGAGCATCGGGGGGAAGGGATTCTCGTTGCCCATTCTTGTTGATCACGGCAACAATTTGGGAATCTACAATGCCACCGCTGTTAACACCTCCAATTTCTGCAATCAGCTTTGTGCCAGATGGAAGCCCCTGTGTGCCGTCTGTTGCGGGAATTGCCTCTGTAAGCTTGACCAAGACCTGCTTTGGGCTTTCCTCATCTGATGAAACCCAAGCTGTCTCAACCACTGCCTTAGCACTAGAGCCAATAGCCAATGTGGTAGAAGGTGGCACTTGAGGCTTTGGCTTGACCACAGGTGCTTTGGGAGCAAGACGTTGCTCATTGGGTGTTACCTGCTGCTTTGGGATACCAGCCACTTGTTTTTGTGCAGAATCAAGGGCAGCGGGAGGGGTGGGCAAAACGGGAGATGGTTTTTTATCTCCTGTTCCTCCTGTTCCAAAACTTCCAGCCGCTCGTGCTTCGGCAATTAGCTCACTTGGGTTGCTTGACTCAACAGGAGACGACTCTGGTGGTGCAACGGGTAATGGTTGTGACACACGGCGTGGTGTTGGAGTTGGCAATGATCTTACAGGTTGTGGATTTACCACGGGACGCTGTACAGGAGATATCGAGCGGGGAATCGGCTGGACAGGGAGGGGAACCCGATGTTGTGGTGGATTTACCACAGGAAGTGGCTGTTGGATAGGTTTAGGCTTAGCTTTAGGTTTTGGTTGTTGTTGTTGTGGTTGTGATTTTTGAGCAGGTTTAGCTGCTGATTTGCTTGCAGGCTTGGTTGCTGCTTTGGGCTTGGCAGACGCCCCAGAGCTTTTCTCCTGCTGCTGAAGCTCCTCCTGTTGTCTCAACAACAGCTCCTTTTGAAGCTCATCTTTTTGAGAGCGAAGTTCTGCTAGCTCCTCGGCAGTTTTTCCTGACGATTGAGATGTAGGATGTGGCTCTGGCTGTTTTGTTACTTCAGAGGGGCGAGAAAAGCCGCCAAAGAGAGTCGCTACAAACCATACGGCAGCTCCTATTCCACCAGCAACTATCCCTAGCCTCACCAAAGGATTGCTAGACCAACCAGAGGGTGTTTCAAATGATTGCATATCATCGCTATTTAACAGCTCTGAATTTGTAGATGATGTCGATTCTTCTTCCACATCAAATCCTGCTAGCTCGTTGAAATTATGCTGAGTCATGATGTTAGTTCTCTCTCCTATTTCAATTCATCCATTTGATAGATTTCAAGTCCTGATTTACGCACAGAGTAAACTGTCCGTTCTAAGGGGGTATCCCCTCCAGCAACAAAAGGGGCTGTGAGACTTTGGACATAGACTTTTTTGTTGAATGAAACGACTTTGACCGTAGATGAACCCTTCATTAAGCGATGTTGAGCAACCACATGAACCTCCCAACTGCCAGAGGCTATCTCCTTTGGAATTGAGACATGATCTATGGTCAAAATTGCTTGAGTGCCACCGCCACCAAACACTCCTTGAGGAACAATTTCGGATATCTTTTTAAGAAGGGGTTGTCTTAACTCCTCAGAGAAACCGTAGCTTGCATAAAGAGCTGCTGTTGGAACTTTTATCCGCTCTCCCTCAAGCTCAATTTCTTGTCCCTTATCTGGAATCTTCTTGCCATCTGCTCCTGCAATCTCACCCGACCAGTTAAACATCAAGTAGAGTGTTTTGCTCACAAACAAGCGGATGGTTTCAGGCGTTCTCGCATCTGCATTAACAGCTTTGAGCGCAAGAACCTCCCCCGATGTCATCTGCACATAGGCAAGCTGTTTTTTTGAGAGCCTATGAACAGACAACCATTGCCCAACAAGGCAGAGTCCCGTCAACCCTTGCAGAGCCAATATTGCTAACAACAAAAGCGGCACAAAATTAGTGTCTCGCTTATCAATAAGTGAGGTTTTCATGATTTACAAAATATGTAGAGAGAACTACCTTCTGCGAATAAAGCTCTTTGAGCCTCTGACAAAGGATGTAGCACTTTGAGAAATCGCCAATCTTGTCAGTCCGCTGCTAACAGATGAGAGAGCAACAAACATGGAGAATCCACTTCCTCCGGCAACAACCAACGCTAGAACCGGAGCAAAAATCCCTAAGAAAACTGGCAAAACAAGTGAGGACAAACTATCACCTGCTGTCACATCAACTGTGGCAGCAAGTCCAGCAACCAGATTGAAGCCAAGCTTTCCCATTCCCAAAGCAAAGAAGCCCGAAACCCATGAAATTATTGGCTTGGCAGAGGTGGGAAGAATTGATGCACCAACAGCAATCGGGGCAATCATGGCTTGAAGAATTAAGGCTATTTCAAGAAACCATTGAAATGCAGCAGAGAAAGCTCCAAACAATAATGCCAAAACCCTTACGATTGCTGGACGAACAAAACTCGCCACAACACCGCTGTTAGTTTCCTGAATATGTTGTCTTAAGTAGTCTGCAAACTTTGCCCAAAAACTTGGATCATGATTGCCCTTTATCTCTTGTACCCGACGAATATATTCCTCAAACTGCTGCTCTTTTTGCTCCAAACACTTTTGTTGAGCTTCAGGGGTTGTTTGTGTTCGACATTGTTGTCGAATAACGGCAAAAGCTTCGGCAGAGCTATCCTGAGCTTGGGATTCTGTGTAGGCTTCTTTAAGGGTTATACCATTTGTAATTTCAATCAAAGCCATCTGGTTTGTGTCGTTAATGGCGGCTCTTATTCCTAGCGTTGTATCAACAAGCAATGTGCCATTGTTGGTTAAAAACATTATCGGAATAACTACCAAGAGAAGCTTATAAAAGACAACTAATCCTCCTCCTTCCATCATCTCCTTGCCCCATTGGACAAGAAAAATTGCCAGAGAACCCAACGCTATCAACAACCCTATATTTACAATCGCTACATAGAGCTGAGAGTGTAAGATATCTATCCAAATTTGATTGAAGGCTTCAATGACTTCATTTGAGGAAATTTCTCCCTGGCTAATAACATCTGAAAGGCTAGATTGTGCCAAGAATATCTGATTCATTCTATTCTCCTAAAAAAAATGACAACTAAAACAGCTCAGCTTGGGAAGCTTGTACTGTTCTGCTTACAGCTTGATTTAGCTCATCGTTTAGACGAGCTTTTCGTTCTTCATCAAGGGTTTGTGAGATATTTGCCAGGACATCAGCGTTAAATTGAGTATCAATTCGGCTGTTGATAACCTCGGTGTGCAATGCTCCAAGCAGCTCTGTTTTTTTGCTGTTCTGAAGGGCAAGTTTCTTGACCGCTTCTTGAGTGGATATTGCCTCATCTGCTGCGTACCCAAGCTCCTGTGTTTCCACAATGGTTGTACTAATTTGTGAGAGTTTTTCTTGAATAAACTCTTGCCCTTCTTGTCCAATAACAGAGCTGCTATGAGAGCGAAGCCGTTGTCTGTCCACCTCCTTGGCAAACTCGCTTCCTCTTACCACAGCAGGGGGTTTTGTGAGGTCAAGCTCTAATCCTTCATCAAGGTTGATAACTCCCTCCTTAATTTGCTCTTCAACAATCAACGGGTCACTCAAACCCAACGCTCCAAGTGCTTCATCGACTGCCTCCTGGATGGCAGGGGCATCTTCTCCAAACTCTTTTGCTATTGTTTGATCTAAGTAGGTTTTAGCCTCCAGATAGGTCTCATAGAACAGCTCTCCTAACTCTGACCAATAGCCGCTTTGAGCCAAGGCAGAAGCAGAGATAAGAGGTATGCCAAAAACAACAAAAAAAGCGGCAATTTTTGCCGCAATGATGCGAGGTTTACGCTTGGTCATGGGAAGTAAAAAAAGTTAATTTCGACAAAGATTGAAGGTGGTAGAAAGACAGATTAGACTTAAGCTGCCTGTATCCCTAAAGACGGGAAATATAATCATCTACCACCTGTTTGATAGATGTCCCTGATTGGATAGAAAGTTTGAGCAGTTTGGAGAACTCAGCTATTGCTTTTAGTTGGTCGTGAGGATAGAGGTTTAGCACCTTGGCTCTTGCTATTTGCTCATCAGGATTGCTGGCAACTAGTGCCAACAAAATAAGCGGTGGATAATAGCGACAAAAGGTAAACTTGCCGTTATTATCAAGCAGCCATTGGCTGTAGATGCCCTCTCGTTTTGGGAAGAAACTCTCACTAGCATTTTTGCTAATAAGCTCATGAGGGTAGCCGAATATCTTCTCAAAACTTCCCACAGCAGAGTTTTGAATCCGTCCAACCATTTTTGTGGACATATTTTGGAAGATTTGCTCACCTGCTTTTGAGCTTTTAATTGTATTGGGGTCTTGTCCGGTAAGTACTACCCTTACCCCAGCTCCAGCTCCGGTGGCAAAAAGCCTACCAATCAGATTACTTATGGAATCAAATTGGAATAAAACTGGTGCTTCATCCACCACCACCAGACTTGTCTCGCTGGCAAATGCACGACGAAGTGCAGCCAAATAAACACTCAGAGCAATCACTGCTGCCTCATTGTCGTCACCTAAATTGGTTAAGGCAAAAACAAGCAGTGGGGCATCACTGCGAAAGGTACTAGGCTGAGATATAGACTCTCCTAACCCTGGACTTTGTACCCAAGAGGCAAGTCTTAGCTCAATAAACTCTAAAGCTTGTTTACTTTGAGTACCAATTTGTGAGAGATTTAGCGACTCGGCTCTACAGAACAAAATGAAGTCTGATAGTGTCGGCATATTCTGCCATGCAGGAGATGAGATACCCTCTACAAAAGCTCTTTCATAGCGATTGATAATTGAGTCATCTTGGAAGAATTTGCTTAGTGAAAGCTTTAGGATTGACTCAATTACCTCAACGCTTACAGGCAACTCTTTTCTTTTATTGGCTCCCACTATCATCGTGATAAGAGCTATTAGCAAAAAGCCTCGAAAATTAGACAATCGCTCCTTTCTTTGGGATGGCGAGAAATTCCGCAAGTCGGGAATTTCAAGAAGGTTGCTCTTCTCCTTGGTGATATCAAAGTAGCTTCCTCCTACAAGTTTGGTAAAAATCTCAAAACTAGATGTCCCAGGGGAAAACATTACTAGTTGAGAGGCTTCTTGTTAGGGCAGAGAGGGAAAAGTATCGTACAGCAACCTTAAGCTTTAACCTGGCAGAATTAACTAATACAAGCAGAATGTTCAAGTGGCTCTGTGCTACTCTTAGTCAAGAACTTGAGTTGCCTAATAAAGTTACTACTTATTGGGATGATACCTTTGGTTCAAACCAAAATGCAACAACTTACTTTGAAGTTCATATACTCAAAGCAATTGAAAAACCTCTGATTCTAGTACTCGATAACATCGATATTGTCTTTGATAAACCAGAACTTCAGGATAGCTTTTGCCGTTTATTGCGCTCTTGGAATGATCTGACTAAGGGAATTAACCATCGAGCCGTCACCTGGCGAAAATTGAGCCTGATTTTAGTACATTCTACCAATAAGTATGGTTCATGCGATATCAATTCTTCCCCTCTTGCTGGTATTGGAAGCGAATTTTATTTGCCTGAGTTCAGTGAAGAGGAAATTGATGAATTAGCCAAGCGTTACCACTTCACCAATATCAATATTAAAGAAGTTAAGCGTTATTTGGGTGGACACCCTTCTCTAGTCCGAGATGCTTTTGATTACCTAGCTCAACAACAAGTGAGCCTCGAACATTTATTGCAAATTGCATCTACAGAGAAAAGTCCATTTGGTAATCATCTTCGAGGTCACTTAGAAACCTTGCAACAAAATCCAGAATTGTGGCTTGGGTTCAAAGAAATAGTGACAAGTGAAAAACCAGTGAGGGTCAGCAGCTCCGAGACGTTTAAACTCCAAAGCATGGGGCTAGTAAAAATAGAAGGCGATCTATGTTCTCCACTGTGTGAGTTATATCGACAGTATTTTTCGCTTCGTTTGCAAGAAAAACGACGCTTTTTTGGCTCTTTATTCAACTTCCTTCAACCCAAACGTTCTTAGGATAAATTTTGTTTCCCTCTCGTCATTTATCAATTACAGCTATGAAGTACTACTTTGACGGTACATTGCCGGAAAATGACCCCACTTACGTCAAACGTAAAGCGGATAACGAACTGTTTGAAAGTTTGGCTGATGGACAGTTTTGTTATGTGCTGAGTTCCCGACAAACGGGTAAATCTAGTTTGCGGGTCAAGACAATGAGCCGTCTTAAACAGGCAGGTTTCGCTTGTTCGATCATTGATGCATCAATTGATGCGGTGAATCAGACAAAACCTAGTCAATGGTATGCCAACCTGGTGTCTACATTGTCCCGTGAGTTCAACCTGGATTTCGATATAGGGAGTTGGTATCGGCAGCAGGAGTGGTTTTCTCCTCTCAGCCGCTTTCGTGAGTTTCTCGAATTGATTTTACTTCCTCAAGTTAAGAACAATGTTATTATTTTCGTTGATGAAATTGACAGTTTGTTCGCTCTGCCTTTTCCAACTGATGATTTCTTTGCTTTCATCAGGGCTTGCCACAATAAAAGAGTAGATAACCCAATTTACAAGCGGCTTACATTCTGCTTATTAGGCGTTGCTACCCCCTCGGATTTAATTAGAGATAAAAAACGGACTCCGTTTAATATTGGTAAAGGAATCGAACTTACAAGATTCACATTTGAAGAAGCGAGAGTTTCTTTAACTCAAGGGTTTGCGAAGAAAGTCGATAATCCTGATCATGTCTTGTCTGAAGTATTGAATTGGACAGGAGGACAGCCATTTCTGACCCAGAAGGTGTGTCAGTTGGTACTCAACAAAACCAAAAGCAGTCAGCCAGATATTAAACAGTTGGTGCAAACCTACATCATCGAAAATTGGGAAAGCCAGGATATCCCTGCACATTTGAGAACGATTCGAGATCGCTTGCTTGCAGACGAAAGAATAGCAAGTCGAATGTTGGGGTTGTATGAGGAAATTCTGCGTAACGGCTCAATTTCTGCTGACATGAGCGAGGAAAAGGTACAGTTGCGCTTGTCAGGATTAGTAGCCAAGGAAGATGAGAAGTTAATCGTCTACAATCTCATTTACGAGAAAATCTTTGAGCGCAACTGGATTAAAGAAAAGTTAGCTGATCTGCGTCCTAAGGAGTATGCGAGTGCATTTAATGCTTGGGTAGCTAGAGGTCAAGATGATTCTCTGCTTCTGCGTGGTGAAAACATGGAAGCAGCGTTGAGATGGAAAGAGGGTCGGAGCCTCAGCTCACAAGACCAGGACTTTATCGTCAGAAGTCAAGAGTTAGACAGGCAAGACAAGCAAAAAGCCAATCAAATCCTAGAGGCAGCAAATCGGGAAGCCCGGAAACGAATTATTTTTGGTTCTGTGGTTCTCGTTGTCAGTCTTGCCCTATCAGCTATAGCTGGATTAGGAGTACTCAAAGCCAATGAAGCTCGTCACAATGCAGAACGGGGAGCCGCCGCCGCAACTCAAAAGGCTAACAAGGAAGAGAATAGAGCCAATAACGCAGAGACAAAAGCTAGCAAAGCAGAGGCGCGAGAAAGAGAAGCGACAAAACAGTTTGCTACCGCGCAGCTAAGTTTAAAGGAAGCAGGAAAGAAGCTAGAGTCCTCGCAATCTAACCTGAAAAAGACCAACCAGCAACTTGACTCTACAAAAACACAACTTGCGAACACTGAACAGCAGAGGCAACAGGCAGAAGTTGAGCGTCACCAGGCAAATCAAGAACGTAACCAAGCTCTCAAAGAAACTACACAAGCTAGGCAGTCTCGTGACCTAGCAGAAAAACAGGCAGAGCAGGCAAACAAAGAAAAACAACAGGCAGAACAACAAACACGTATCGCCCAAGACGAGCGCAGAAATGCGGAGAGCGCTAAAAAAGAAGCAGAGAAGCTTAGACAAATAGCTCAAGAAGGTACAACCTTAGAAAGAATTGGAAATAAAGCCTTAGCACAATTTGAATCTGGCGATCAAATAGAAGCTTTGTTGACAGCAATAAATGCTGGACAAGAGCTAAAAAAAATAGTTGATGAGAATCAAATTTCCCAACTTGATAATTATCCGACTATCATTCCAATTTTGGCTCTTCAAACTATATTGAGCGGAATATATGAAAAACCTTTAGAAGGTTATCATGACAATTTAACTTATTCTCAGTTAAGTAAAAACAATAAACTACTTCTCACTATAAGTGATAATGGTATAACAAGACTTTGGAAAGACTCCGGTCAACTAATTGCCAAGCTTACAGACAATAAAAATAAAATCATATTTGGTAAATTTAGTCCAAATAGTAAGTTTTTATTTACAAAAGCTCAAGATCATACAATAAAAGTATGGGATATATCTGGTAAGGAAATTGCTAAAATACCTAGCAAAAAAGGCATTAATAGTGCCGAATTTAGCCCAAACTCTGAATTTTTTGTCTCTCGTGATAAAGATGAAAAAACATTGTGGTTACTGAATATTAAGAATCAAGAAATAACTAAATCAACAAATCAGCACAAACTTAAATATATCAAATTTAGTCCAGACAGCAATTTTTTAGCAATTCCTGATGAAAGCAATAAAGTACGGTTATGGAATTTAGTAGAAGAGCAATCGACTAGTCTTGCCGTAAATCAGGGAATTCTAAGTATTAAATTTAGTCCAAACAGTAAATTTTTGGTAGCCCGTGATAAAGATCGAATAACTATTTGGAAACACAACCTCTTGAACAAAGAAACAGATGCAATCACGGGAGAGCAAAAATTTACAGGCATGGATTTTAGTCCAGATAGTAAAATTTTAGTACTTTACAATGAAAAAAATACAGTTTTTCTACTAGATCATTATGCTAATAAAGCCGCTAAATTTAAAGTCAATGAAGGTGTGTCATTTGTTAAGTTCAATTCAGAAAACAATCAGTTAATAGTAGTTGACAGAGATAAGAATACAATCTGGGTTTGGGATATAATAAATAATCAACTTTTAAACCAATTAAGAGGCAATAGCATTACAAACATTAATATTCATCCACATTTGGATTTATTAATAGCTAGTGACAAGAATGCTACTTGGGTATGGAATACTTCAAATGGAAGACTAAAACACTTATCAAAAGAACCAAATTTTCAAAAATTATGGTTTATACCAAATAATTACTTGATAGCTGGTCTTGATGCTAGTGGTAGTGTGAGGTTGTGGGACATTTCAGGTAATCCAATTTCTCAATTTCCTGATCATAGAGGAGGAATAGGTTATATTCAGATGGCTTTTCAACCTAATGGTGGATTGATAGCAACTAATGATCGCAGTGGTCGCATTAGACTATGGGATTTTTATGGGCAAATGCTTGGCAAATTTAAAAGTTCTTATGGAAAAACAGTATTTAGTTCGGATGGTAATAAGCTTTTAGTCGCCCGAGAGTGTTGTTTGAGAATGAACCATGAAGTAAAAATTTTAAATTTCAGAGGTAATCAGGTAAGTCAATTTGAAGGTCAAAACTTTCAAGAAGTGGCAGTTAGCCCAGACAGAAACTTTGTTGCAGTAACTGACTCACATAGAGCAGATGGGAAAACTATTCCATTGAAGGAGTCAGATTACGTCAAGATTTTTGACACTCTGGGCAATGAAGTGGAAAGACTAGAAATATCTAATTACTATGATTCGTTTCAGCTTATAAGTTTAAAACTTAATTTTAGTCCAAAAGGGAATTATTTAGCAATTACATCATTGTATAGTCCTGTTGTTTTAATAATTGATATTATCAAATCTGAATTAAAGCAATTTGGACTTAGAGGCGCAATAAATGGAGTAGATTCAGCAACTTTTAGTTCAGATGAAAAAATGATAGCAATTCGCAGTCGAAATGGTCAAAATAGTTTAGCTAATAAAGGAGTCATATGGGATATTGCAGGCAAAAATCCTGTTGTTGACTTTAAAGATATCAAAAACATTAAGTTTAGTCCTAACAATAAATTAATAGCAACTTGTGATAATACTGGCAAGGTTATACTTTGGAATTTAAATGGCAAAAAAGTTGCTGAATTACCCTCACAACAAGAAAAAATTAAAAATATTGAATTTAGTCCAGATAGTCAATTATTGGGGACTATAAACGAAAAAAATGAGGTCAAAATTTGGAATATTAACAGCAAAAATTATGTTCAAATATTAGGAGATAAAAAGGACGCTTCAAGGATATTTTTTAGTCCAGATAGCAAAAAAATATTAATAGGCAAAAAAAATGGCACACTTCATTTATGGACAATTAATAAACAAGAAACAATTCAAATACAAGGTCATAAAAGTGAAATTGTTGATGCTGTTTTTAGTCCCAATAGTAATTATTTTGTAAGCCGAGAGGCTAATGGTCTATTTAAAATCTGGGAAATATCTGGTAAACAGATAGGTCAAATTACAGGAATTGAAGCAACGACAACCATAGTTTTTAATAAAGAAAGTACTTTAATTTTATTGAGGAGTCTTCAAAAATCTTTAGCGGATGGAATATTAGCTTCTAGTGGAGACCAAAAAACTGGAGCCAGAAAAAACTATATCAATTGGGAAGGTAATAGTTCAATTTTTGATTTATCGGGTCGGCAAATTTATCAGTACCAAGGACTTGCTTATCCTAATAATGACTGGAGTCAAGTTATTGTGTTCAACAGAAATTTTAACGAACAAACGGTTGTCAATGTTTGGTCTATTGATAACTTAACTGAGTTATTAACACAAGGCTGTAATTGGCTCAAAGGTTACTTGATAAATAAGCCGGAAGTCCTAGAAACAGTTGAAGTATGCCAAGATTTTATAGTCAAACAAGAAGCAGCGTTTACTTTGATTTTACAAGGTGAAGAGTTAGCAAGGAATGGAAATTTTAATTCAGCCGTTATCAAGTTCAAAAAAGCGCAAGCATGGGATACCAATTTAAAATTTGATCCAGAAAAAAAAGCTCAACAGTTAATTAAAGCGAAAACATTATTAGACAAAGGACAGGAACTAGCTAAAGAAGGAAAAGTCACCGAAGCCATATTTGCTTATTCGCAAGCACAGAAACTCGATCCGATTTTAGAAATTTCTGCTACAGCTTGGAAAACTCTTTGCGGCTATGGAAATCAGTATGGGTATATTGAGAAAGTTAAGTATGCTTGTGATAAAGCAAAAGACCTTGACTATCGGTATGTTCCGAAGGTTTCTATAGGTGTAAAAATAAGTATAAATTCAGAGAAAAAAGTTATTGTAGAGGGTAGCTTACCTAACTCCCCTGCTCAAAAAGCCGGATTGCAAGCAGGTGACATTATTTTGCGAGTAGATAATCAACCTGTATTTGCTACTAAAGATGTAGTAGATTTAGTCAGAAAACATCAGGCAGGGGAAATTGTTCGCATAGAATTTGAGCGTCATGGACAAAAGCAAACTGTTGAAGTTAAAACTACAGAACTATTTCCAACAGAATAATCATCTACCTCTCCTGCTCTAGCCCTTTCTCCTAAACACCCCCCTTACTCCAACAACCTCTGAATCTCTTGATGAGTCTCAATAAGAAGCGGTCTATCCCTCAAATACAACCCCAACGTCACCAAACTAACCCCAGAAAAGACCACGCTATACACCGCCGCCACCGCCACCACTGCCCCCTTCCAACTTGTACCCCGTAAAAATGCAGGTCTTCCCATACTTCGCTGCAACTCTTGCACAGCCTTGGTCAAACCCACAATCTGCTGCCTTTGCTTGTCAACGCTATCGCGTAGCTGATCTATCTGAGGCAAAGACTCACGCTTTACCTTCTCCCATCCAGAAAGCATTTCTTCCAACGACTCTGTGGCATTCTGCAAAGGGTCTACCAACGCATTGTAGGCTGCGGTCAACTCATCCAGAGTGCCAGAGAACTGCTCTGAGCTTTGAGACAGCACCGCAAGGTTATGAGTCTGCTCTGCCAATGCTCGAAGCAGATTCAGATTGCTGGCAGCCCAGGCTTCCAGCTCACTCTGAAACTCGGCAAATGTAGTCTCCCATCTCTCAGGGCTATCTTCAATTAAAACCGCAAGCAAATCTAAGGCTATAATAATCTCCCACAGCGGGTCTCTGACATGAATCCCTCGCTTTAGGGCGATATTTCGCACACGGGCTTTTACCTCTGGAGGTTTGCCCTCCAAGGCTCTCTCAAGCGAGGCTTCGGATTCAGGGTCAAGCTTTCCCTTGGAGTTAAGCGTCATCAGCAGATAACTCCTGCTGAGCAAAAACTTCCGCCTCATCAAAGGTAGAGTAGGCTTTCTGCAAGAACTTATGAACACGTTTGCGGGAGATTAACCCAAAATCATCGTGGGTTAGAGCATTGCGAAAGCTCAAACTCTTTGACTCAATCTCGGCAAGTTCTGTATCCCCATAAAAGGCGGGGAAATTGATGACTTTTGCTCCTACCTTGGTTATGAGCTGTTGCAGCTCTTTATCCTGATCAAATGCCCTCCACGCAATGCCCTCGTCCTCGCTTTTAACCACTCCGTAGTTTTTAACGATTACGTGCTGCACCCGATTGCCAAAGTAATCCAGAGTTTTCTTCAGCAAACTAAGGCTATCCAATTCTCCATTGGTCACAAAGACCATGATAAATTTGATTCCCTCCTCTTCTGCCAGCTCAAGAAGGGCATTTTTCTCAATCCAATCTTTTAGAGATGGCATCACCTGTGCAGGGGTATTCACCAACACCCGTTTCTCAAGTGCTGCGTTAAAGATTGAGTTGGCTGCATCTTGGAAGCGTTTTGCCTCGCTGAATATTGCCAACTGGTGAAATTCTCCCCCAAACGCCCTCCATACATCGGCATTTGAGCGGTCTGTATCAAAGATTATGCAATCAATTCCACGCTCATGGTGGTAGTCACCAAGAGCCTTGGTGACGGTTGATTTTCCAATGCCTCCAAGCTCCCCGAAAACTATGATAATTTCCATCAGAGGTTAAACTCTCCTGCTAATTTCTCTTGCTCTTTGCTGCTTGGCTCTTGCAGCCGTTTTTTCGTTGATGCAGGGGTAGAGGATTTACCATCTTTCTCACTTCCCTGCACTTTACTTTTGGCGGGTGTTTTCCCGTTATCTGGCTCTTTATCTGATTCGGTAGTTTTCTCTTTCTGGTGGTATCGCTTAACTGTCGAAGGTGCAATGTCAATTCCAAAGTCATCTCTTAGCCAACGGGCTATGTACTCATAGCTCCAACCAGCCTTGAGATCACTGTCAATCTCGTCCTTTAGCTCTGATATCAGCTCTTGGAGATTTAATCCCTTGCGACTCTTGGCAAGCTCTTGAAACCGAGCCTCAATTTTTTCTAACTGCTCCTTGCGAACTGACAGCTCAAGCTCTGGTACTTGTTCACGCGGTTTTTTCCTGGATTTTCTCTTGCCCTTTTCTGTGGGTGCGTAGAAGGTCTCAATAATTTCCACACTGATACTGATATCATGCTCCAAGAGGGCTTCTGCAATGTCCTCGTAGCCAAAGCCACGTCGAAGCATCTTGCCTACAGAACTTCGGATTGACTTTAGTACATCCTCGACTGTCAGAGGGCGGCTCGTCTTGGACTTTTCCCGCAAAAATTGTTTGATTTTGTCTCTGGTTTCATGCGAGACATACGTTTGAGGCATCTGTGTTACATGGGAACTTCATTCCGTCTTTCGTTCCCTGACGAGAAAAACCGGATTTTGCTCCCTTAAATCATAAAAAGCAAAATTATCCTTAAAAATCAGTCCAATCAAGAGGCTTTGTCTTGGCGTAACCGAGAAAACACTACAGTTTCAGTAGAATGCAGTGACAACTTTAGACAAAACGTATGATCTGTATTACGTTTTAGGTTTTCAACAAATTCATTTTTCTAAGGATAGAATAGGTACTAACTCTATTGCCACCGACTAGGGAGCAATTCACCAAAAAACAGCAAGTAATCATAACCTCTTGTAACTTACAATACTAAAAAACAATGCTTTTTCTGCTCACACATAAGTGGAAAAGAAAAGTTTTTGGGGTTAAAAGAGAATTTATTTGCTTCTGATTTGATTTATTAGGGAAGTATCTACAAAGCTTTTTATTCAATTATCTGCAATTGAAGTCAAACCTCATGGCGACCTTCAATTGCTCTGATATTGTCAATTTGTAGAATAATACCTTTTACAATCAAACATGAAAAATCAAAATAATCCCAATATATTTGGAGAGATTAACTTAAAAATCACTTTAAATATTTTGGCTGTTTCCTTTGGGGTTTCTCTCCTAATAACAACTGCCCATAATCGAGTTGAAGAAGAGCAGAAAAAAACTTTAACATTTGCTGTCACAACATTTGCAACAACCGCTGCTGGTTTAGGAGCTTTTTACGCTCATAAAAGTCTTGTTCAAGGTCAAAAATATAAACTTATAGATAAAACTCATTCATTGATAGAACGATGGAATGACCCAGAATTTATTCCTTTTAAAGTAACAGCCAAAAAACTCGTTGAAAAGGCAAAAAAAGAACCTCTGGAACAACAGGACAATTGGCTAGTAAAATATTGCAACGAGAACATTGAAGAAGAAATACAAATTATCGCAATTTTAAATTTTTTAACAGAAATTGCTTTATGTATTGAAGAAGATTTTGTTGACGAGGGTTTGCTACAAAAGTATTTTAAAACAATAGTGAAAGATTACTGTGAAGATTTTCACGGATTAATTAATCACAGACGAGGAAATAACCATAATCAACTGAGGTACAAAGCACTCATTGAACTCAAAAACAAGTGGATTGGAACAGGGAAATAATACTAATTTGAATAGAGTGAAATGTAAACCTACATTAGTTTCAACCTACATTTCACTCTCACATTAGTAACCCTAATGATTAAAGACCACTATCGCCCATAAAACCTCCTTTGATACACTTCACTCTCACTTGTTATGAACTTTATTGGGAGAAATTGATGTAATCAAGTCGGTTATTTTTATGCTTTTATTGAAAGAAAATAAATAGCCAAAAATCCCTGCTATCAATGGACAATTAAACCGCCAAGTAGATAGAATTAGACTCGATTACTTTGTCCACTGAGATATTCAATTATTCCAACTCTTTGGGCTTATATCAGGCAAATGTTAATTTTCTTAACACAAAACGGTATAGCAATAAATAAATCTAATACAAATTCAAATTTTTGGACTAATTTTTATACAAAATCCGGTGGATGGATAGTACTTTAGCAATAGTCATAACTTTCATTGAAAGCCAACTAGCTAAATTTTTAAAGGCTACTTCACGAACCGGATTTGGCATTATTTCATCCTAAATTTTAACGTTCACGCTGTGTAGCTTTAGCTTTCCAGACAGTCGCCTTCGCTGCATAAAGAGATGCTTCCACATCTTTTTGGCTTCCAGGTTGCCCTTTGTTTTTCACCCAAATGGTTATAATTGCTCCTGCGACAATTCCAGCCTTAGACGAAATCCAAAATGACTCAAGAAAAACATTCATAAAGGCAAAAATTATTTCTTCAATCTCTGCCCTATCGCTCAAGTCGATTGTGGGCTTTTCCCCTGTGGCGGGACACTGATGCATGAGGGGTGGCTCCCACCTCCGTTTGGCTCCCACGTTGTACCTCTTGTACAACTTCACCAAGCTGTCTTAATCTACCACCTGTTCCAAGAAGCAGAAGCTTGGCTCCCCCCTGCTCTATTTGCTCCATCAACTCTGATAAAACTTGCCGTGAAATCACTCCTGACTCTGCCAGCACCACAAGCGTTTTGTTATCCAGTGCCAGATGCCCGTCGCGGAGCTTATAGAGAAAGCGATGTAGTGTGTAGCTTTTAATACTTGTTTTCTTCTGCAATGCAAGTGCTTTTCTTCCAGGGGCAACACCCAAAAGTTTATAGCCTTGAAACTCAAGCTCTTTTGCCTCCAAAAGATGCGAGGCTTCCACTGCTACCACCCTCCCCTTTTCCAGCGGAATTATCTCCTTTGTGCTGTAGCAGCTCTCACCATTTATCTGCCCCAAGGAGATAACGTCATCTTGGGATAATTGCTCTTTAACTGCTAACTTAATTTCCTCAATGCCAAGTCCATAAAAAGGGGCTATCTCTGCAATACTTCTGAGCAAGTTTTTTTGGCTGAACATTCCCTGTTTTGTAAGCACATTATCCAAGGCTCTATTGCAAGCCTCCCCTCTCATCTTTTTTGCATTTCGGTTAGGAAACTTTGGCACAGGAGGCTTCTCATACCCAAACTCACGTCCTATCCTCTGCCACATTTTAAACAGCTCATCTCGTGGTGGAATCTCACCTTTCTGTTCTCTGGTATCCAGTGCTACCACCTCTGCTGAAACAGCACTTTCCTCGCCTCTGTCTTGAAGCTGTTTTTTAATCTTTCTCCTTCGTTTTGAGAACTCTTTCAGCAGCTCTTTTTTTACCCCTTTTACCTCAAACAGATTATCTTGTTTCTTGACAGGTAAAGCTGTCTCATCCTCACCTTTTTCTTGGATGTGTGCGCCTATTTCATACCCTAACTTTTCACCTACCAACTTGGCTAATTCCGCACGATACAATGCCCCCACAATCATCTTATGCTCCAGCAATCGGTTTATCTCAACCGCACCTGTGGTTCCATCATCTCTAACACCTAAATTCATCACCAAACAATGAGTGTGAAGTTGTGGATCAGGCAGATGATTATCCACTGCACGGCTTGTGCCGTGAGATAACATGGCTATGGCAAGCTTTGCAGGCTCTCTTTTTGCCCCACCTTTTCCGCGCCTTGTGGTGGCTTGTTTTTCTAACCAATCCAAGGTTTTTTTGACTGCTGCGGCATGGATTTTTTCAACGGCTTTTCGTGTCCTCAAATCTGCTTGACTCCAGATGATGCTCAAAGACTTTGGAGCTGACAACGTAAAGTCCCATCCTATCTCACGCTCTCTCTCTTGCAGAACACCTCTTCTGTTTCGATAGACAACCTTTCCTGCTCCTGCATTTTGTACAAGTTTTTTGCTCCCCTCTGGACTCAATCCATCCATGAGGTTGTGGAGATTATCTCTGCTTACTTTTTCCCCCGCTTTTAAGCCCAAAAGGTTTGCACCTGTTCCATGCCATACCCCTGGTGCTTCGCCGCCTGTTTGGTAGTAATCTTCACGGGCTAAGTCTATGTGATAGTTTTTGTTTCTGATTCTCTGGACGGATAGCACTTGGTTCGTAGCTGAAACTACACGGTGAAGTGATGGCTTTTCCCTGGTATGAGGCGTGGGTTAAATTTGTACCCTTTCTCCATTGTAGTAACCCTTTTGCACCCTTGCTTCTAAGAGACGGGGTGCAGTGGGTGTGGGAATCTGGGGGCTTTGGGGCACATGATTCCATTTTGTTTGTGGGGAAAGGGGGGATTGAGATTACCTTGAGTATCTGTGAGACAGACTGCCAATCAGGAAAGGATGGTTATCGTACATTATTGGCGACAGCGGTATGGATGTTAGTTTGCGCTGTAGGCGTGGGAATTTGTGTGATGTAAAATTTTCTTAGTTGCAGAAATTGCTCCGTACAAGGGCAAGAGTAAATGAATATTCTACAAAGGACAGAAGAAGTATTAAAAATAAAGCGAGCAAATAAGATTCTTTCCTCGATCTACTTTGGAATCCTTTTTTCGCTTCCACTTCTGTCTGGTTTCTTATGGTCGCTACTGCCCACTATAATTGCCATTCCTGCAATAATATGGCTTATTTACTTCAGCGTGTCATATGAGCATGGAATTTCCTGTACTCTGGACAAAAGTTCTGGCGATGTCACTTTGGAAAAGTTCTCTATCCTAAGACGAGTAAAGAGTGAGAAAATTCCATTGAGAAGTATTTTAAAAATTGAAGTGCTTACAGAACCAGATCTCAGCCCATCAAACGATCCTGGTGGTTACAAACTCATTCTCAATTTTAATTCTGGTAAAGTTTTCAAGCTATCCTATAATTTGAGTAAATCAGAAGCCAATGAGCTAGTGACTTGCATTGAAGATTTTTTAGGCTATCCAATATATCAAAATTTTGAAAAAATCCGTTAGCTCACCACGCATCACTCATCTCAAGTGGGGTAGCTTGGAAATTGAGGGGAACAATCCCATCGCCAATCCCACCTGTCCTGTCCAAATAGAATCTATTTGTAAGTTTGAGAAACCTTTCAGGCATAAGTCAGGTACGAGTAGGATATCAATTACAACTTGGTAATAACTCCCCCCACTTAAGGTAAACATCTTTCTTCAGTATTGATTTCAGGGATTCAGAGAGTTCTCAATATAATTATGAAAGACTCACAACAACACCCTCTTAAATAGGAGCTTGCCACCAAAGCCAATAATCCTTAGCAATAATCTCTTAGAGGAGTTTATTTGATGTTAAAAATGAATAGCAACTCTCAACTCTCTAATTTAGGTATCAATCGTTGTAAATGGCAATATCTCTTCGTTTTGCTGCTCAGTTTACCCCTAATTTGGACAAAGAAAGCAAGCAGCTTTGATACTAGCGATTTAGAACGTTTGCAGCAAACAAACTCTTGCCAAAACTGCGACCTCAAGGAAGCTAACTTAGCAGGAGCTACTCTGATAGGAGCTAATCTTGAAGGGGCTAATCTACAAGGAGCTAATCTACAAGGAGCTAATCTACAAGGAGCTAATCTTGAAAATGCCAACCTCTTTGAAGCTAACCTCGAAGGTGGTTCCGAACCGACAATACTAGCCTATGCCAACCTCAAAAATGCCAATCTGAGCGAAGCCAAACTCAGTGGTGCTGTCTTGTTCAAAGCCAATCTGGAGGATGCCAACTTGAGTGGCGCAGATTTCAGTGTTGTTTTGAGGCAGTTGCTCGGTAGAATGTCAATTCACTGTACTGATTTGAGGGAAGCTAATTTGTCAGGGGCAAATCTCAGTCATGCCAACTTGAGGATCAAAATTCCTGTCGGTAGTAGATGGATTGTTCATGGAGGCACTCGCCTGAAAACACAAGATATCTGTAATCCAGCACTCAGTCAGGCTAATTTTAGCCGTGCCAATTTGAAGGATGCTGAACTTGAGGGAATTGAACTCAACCAAATTGTTCTGTGTCAAACTACAATGCCAGATGGCAGTTTATCTAATGCTAATTGTCCCTCCGACCTGAAACAATGATTGTTATTTATCAGGGTGCTCTATTCTGAAGTTCGACTCATCAATAGTTATTTCATCCATCGTAGAGTATGTTTTTTGAGTCGGTGTAAAGTATTCGTCTGGACGCGGTGTGGCAAATATTTTATACTCCAATCCTATTTCATACCTCAATCCGCTTCGTATCCAATATGCCACTAGCAATAAAAACAAAAACACTAATAATTTCTCAGGCATCGCTTTTTCTCACTTAATTTGCTTAAACTACAGAGTAAGTTTTTTGACGGGGTGACAAGCAGCTCAAAAGGCTATTGAGTAAAGCTTTTCACTCTTAGATGACTACCTTGACAAGATTCACTATGAACAGAATAACAAACCTGCTCCTTTTCCCGTCTGGCGGAGGTCAAGCCTATTTAAGTTAAGGGAGCAGTTTCAGCTTACCAATCCCACCTAGAATCTATTTGCAAGTTTTGAGCAACAGCCAATAACAGTCTATGAGTGGGAATCAGGCGTGTGAATGGGAAGGTCTGCACTACACTGGTTAATGCTTCTCATACGAGGATTTTTATGAAGTCGCTGACTCAGGCAGAAAAAGAAGCAATTCAATATACAGCCTATAGAACAGTTGCTGCCTTAGCCAAGAATACAAGCATCCCTTACTGTCGGGAAATTACTCAAAGGATAATTGATGAAAATAAAGCTGAGTTGGGGAAAACAGATACCTTTTTAAGTGTGTCCTACTTAATCGAATTGAGATACAAGACTAGTGACAAAATCATCAGAGAAGGAGGATATCAGCAGGTCATTGAACTTGGAGCGGGTCTTACACCACACGCTCTTAATCTCAAGCAGAAAGTGACCAATTATATTGAGGTGGATTTAGAAGAAAACTCTCGTCTGAAACGAAGAATAGTTCAAGAATTAGAACCTAGCTTAACAGTTCATTACGTAGCAGGAGATGTGTTTGATAGTCACACTTGGTCAAGATTGAACAGCTTGCTCAAGCCAGGTCTTCCAGTGGCAATTTTTTCCGAGGGACTTCTCCTTTACTCATCTCAAGAACAACGACGGTTTTTAGGAGAGCAGATTGGCGCGATTCTTGCCGAACATGACGGTTTGTTTTTTCTGGAAGATTCTTTGAGATTTCATCCAGAAGTCCAAGAGATGCCGAAAATCCAAAAGTTTACAAAGTATATAACCAATAAGAGTAAAAACACCAACTACTCAGAGCCAATAACCCAAGAAGATTTGACTCAAGAATGGCAGGATATGGGCTTCATCGTGAAGAGAATAGAACCTGAAAAAAAGCTGGAGACAGCCTATAGTGCAGAGGATGAACAAATATTGGATACATTGAAACACTGGCTTCTCTTTGCCAGATAGAATGGGTATGGGAGTCTGAGGTCTGCTCAAAGAGGTAGATTAAGTCCCATTTACGAGGGTTAAGTTTTGATTCATGAACAGCTTTAGTCAGATGTCTATTATTTGACCTCAGCCACTGAGGCAATAATCAGCTCTCAATTTGGTTTTTATTCCAAAAGGAATGGCAGAACAAGAACAAGCATTCCAACTACTTTTGACGGGAACAGTCAACAATTGACATGTCCCTCCTCGGCGTCCAGTAGGTTGATAGTAGTGGCAATGTTTACAATTACTCAATTTAAAACCTCAGTGATTTCCTGTTCAACGGACATGAACAATAGTCCCAAAAACTGGCGTTGTGTTGAATTGATTTGGAGGGTTGATTGATTGTGAGATTTTGTGGGCAATTCTGTGACTAAAAGCTCAGTAGTGGGTGATGCTCAGCACCGCCTTGAGAAGTGATGGCAATTAAGCAAATATGCTCAGTGTTCTGCCTGGGTTTTAACCAACGGCTGTTGGTGTGTGAATCTGGAGGATATGAGATCGGTTCAGAGGGGTAGATTAAGTCCCATGTATGGAAGTTGTCATAACAGAGCTATTGCTTGTCGGACAGCAGCATCAGCGTTGATAAATCCATGACCATAGAATAGGTCATAGCCAGGGACGCCTAGATCATAGGCAGTATCTGAGAGAATGTCTTGGACTTGAGTTGCACTTAAGTTGGGATTAGCTCCCCAGACTAACGAGGCTACCCCTGCCACATTTGGTGTGGCAGCAGAGGTGCCGTTAAAAGGTTCATTGGTATTTTGAGCAGGAGCATTTGAGTAAAAGTCAAATCCTACACCAGAGTTTGATGAGATTGCACGAGTTGCTATTACCTCAGATGCTGCCATCAGCGTCAATCCATAGCCATAGTTAGAACCCCACAAATTAGGGTAAGAAATACGCTCACCAGGGGTTCTGGAGTCGCCAAACACATCTTGTGTTCCCCAGGAAGCACCTACTGCTATCACATTGTCATATATTTGTGCTAGCTGTGCAGGATAGGAGAGCAAACTATCATCCTCGTTACCAGAGGCTATGACAAACAGAGCATCATCCTGATTGTTGGAAATGAGTTGCTCTAAGGCTGGCATTAAACCAATATCAGAATCATGCACCCCTAAGCTCATATTGATTACTAAACGTTGTCCATTTAAGTTAGCGTGGTCGAGCATGGCTTGTGTAGCTGCATCGAGTTGAAAATCTCCAGACTCATCACCGAGGACATCAATGTGGAAAACATCTGAACTCCAGTTAATGCCACTCATGCCAACTCCATTGTTCGTATTGGCAGCAATAATTCCCTGAACGGCTGTACCATGAGAGGCATTACCCTCTCCGAAGTCATCAGCGTAATTGTTGTTGTTGGAGAACAAAGTACTGCGTAAATCCTGGTGATAATTACCAGAACTATCCAGTCCCAATCCTGAGTCTTGAACACCAATCAGCACGTTCGAGGAACCTGTCGTAAAACGCCATGCATTATGAACCCCCATCATGTGCAGATTCCATTGCTCATCAAACAAGGGGTCATTGGGAATTACGGTAAAATCTTGCCAGGAGTCAGCAAAGCGGATTTGGTCAATTCCCTCAAAGAGAATCTCAGAGCCATCGCTGAGGGTAAGTGCATCAAACACACGAGCACCATTTCCTGGGTCGTAAACGACTCCACCACCATTGGCAGTAGCCAGATTCCAATTGGTAACTGCGTTGACTGTATTGTTTTTCTAATCCTTCTCATCTCATTGGCTTTTTTCTCGATTTCCTTTTTCCTTGCCAGCAATGGGTTTTTTTTTGGATCTAGTTGCTTATTGGTTGGCGTTTGAGTGATGTGTTTCTCATTGTTGGTGGTTTCCTTCATGGGTTGATTCTGATAGCTGGCGATTGTATTTGTTCTCGCCAATTCGTTGCTCCTCCAGAACTTGCTTTTTCCTTGCTGTTCTGTTGTTGATGTTGCTTGCTTTTGTACTGGTTCCTCTTTTTCGGGAGGTTGTAATTGCTTTTGCTGCATCTCTGAGTCCATTGTTGTTTTTATCCTCCTTGCTGTTTCCGTCTGCATTGGCTCTCATACCTTTTCTTGAGCGTTTATCATTATTTGTGGTTGTTCGTTTGCTACGTTATTAGTCTTGGTTTTCTCTCCTGTTTACAACTTTACTTGTGGTCTGTTTTTGTGCTCATTTGTGGCGTTTTTCCTCTGTTTCCTTATTTTTGCCTGGTTTTGTTTTATAGGGTCGAATGGGTCTTGTTTTTGTTGCTGCTTGTTTGGTCTTGGAGTGTGCTTGGTTCTCATCTCCTTGATATTTTCTGGTGGTGTCTGTGGTGTTTGGAGTTGTTGCTGTTTTTTTGTGGTTTTTTTTGTGCCAGCTTTGCTGCTTATTGTCCCTGGTTTCTGTGCCTGTCTTGGTGTTTCTGCTGGTTTCGTAGTTGTCGGCTTGTGTTATTTTTTTTCCTGTGGTTTTTGTAGTTCTCGTCTTTGGGCCTCCTTTTTTGTGATTGGTAATTGTTGTTGTTTTTTTCCCAGCTTTGTTGGAGTTATCCTTTTGGTTGAGGTTACTGTTCTTCCCTGCTCCTGCTGTACCATTGAGGGTGTTAGCTTTGTCTCTTCTCTTATTGGTAGCGTTTCGGTTACGGTGTTGTGCTCTGTTGTCCTCGGCCTTGTTGCTTTGACTTTCATTGGTCTTTTGGTTGGTGTGTGTTTTATGGGTTTCGATGATTTTGTTTTCTCTTTCTTCGGGGTTGTTTTTCTCCTCTTTACTTACGTCGTTTTGTTACATGTTGTCGCCATTGGTTGCGTTGGTTGTGCAGGCTTTTGTGGGGTCTTTTGTGTACAGTTCCCGGTTGTCTCTTAGGGCTTTTCTGGTGCCCATTCCGCCGTTTGTTTGCCCTGTGTTATTTTTTTCGTTGGTGTCTGTTCGCTGTTCCCCTGTATTCAGGTGCTGAGTTTGATGTTCATTGCTTTGCCCTGCTTGGCTTTCTTGGTGGTCTTGTTTGTGATCTTTGGCTGGTTGATTTGGTCCATGACCTTTTGGGCCGTCATTGTTAGGAAGCTGTGGGTTGTGGTTATGTCGTTTACTGTTTGCTTCTCCGACGTAGCTTTGCCTTGCGTTCCTTTTGGCGTTTTTTTTTTTGTTCATTGCTGGGATATTCTTTTGCTGTTTGTTCTTTCTGTTGTTTTCCCCTGCGGCTCTGCCTTCGATCCCTGATTTGTCAGGTGGGGCAATGTGGTTAGGCATAGTACCGTTGTAGCCTTCGAGTCTGTAGATTTCATAGCTGGTTCTATAAGCGTTGTTGTTGCCTTTCCTTGTGTAGCTTTGGGCTACTGTATTGTTTTTGGCGATGGTTGCGCTTATAATCAGGTCATTTCTGCTTTGCTCGTTGATATCCCCTGTTGTGTTCACTGAGCTTTTTGTTCTGTGGCCCCCATTATTACCGTTGCGAACTGATTCCTTGGAGTCGTTTTGTGTGGCTTTCTGGCTCTTTTTTTTCTAGCCGTTGGTTGTTGCTATGGCCACTTGGTTTTGTGTTTTGTTGTTGTTGTTTTTTGGGTCGGGTAGTTTTTTTTGCTGATTCAGTTTTTCAGTATTATTGCTGTTTCTCTTTTTTGTCCCCTTCTTGGTTCTTTTTGCGTTTTCTTTCACTTTATTTTTGTTTTGTTTGAAGGCTTTTTTATCTTTGCGTTTTTAGATTTTTTTGTTTTTATTGTAGCCGTTGCTGCTTGCTATTTTGTTTTGGGTTTCAGGTGGCTTTTTCTTGGGTTTGGGGTGGTGGGTTGGTTTTTGTTCTATGTCTTGCTTTGTTGTTTGCTCGTTGGTATCTCGTGTTTTGCTAACTGGGTGCTGTGAGGGGTGCTTGGTTTCATTATCGTTCAGCACGTAGTTTTTGTAGTCTTTGCGGCTGGTACTCTTGGGGCTGTCACTTCTCCCTTTGCTGTTTCCTCCTTCTCTGTGGCTTTGCTTTGTCCGATTGTTGCCGTTTGGTTCGTCGTTCTCTTGTCCGGTTGTCCTGTCATTGGTGCCATCTTTGTTGCTTTTTTTTGTGTTGCTTCGTTCTGGGCCTTACGTGTCGTCCTCGTTGTTCGCTTTGATAAGTTCGTCATTTTGGCGGTCGAGGTGTAATATGTCCTAGGTTGTGTTTGCTATTTTTTTTCTTTTCTTTTTTTGCTTGTTGGTTTATTTATTTGTCGTTGGCTTGAGGTTTCTGGTGCATATTAGGGTCTCCCTTAGTGGGTTGTTTGGTTCGTTGTTTCTTTTTTTGATCGCTTCTGTGGGATCGGGGTCTGTCTGGTCTTTTGAGCTTCTGTGGAGTTGTGCGTGTCTTTGCTTGTTTTCGGGCTTTGTGTAGCGTGAGTTGGTTGGGGTTTGGTTCTTCTTTGCGCGTTGCTATTTCCTTCGCTAGTTGTGTTGGTTTTGCTTCTTCTTGTTCATGGGTTTGTTTTGGCGCTGTTGGAGTGATTTTGTGTGCCGCTGTGGGGTTGTAGTGGTGATTTGGGTGGTTGAGTGGGTGGCATTTGAAGGTGAAATTTTGGCTGAATTGCGTGATGCCTTTCGCTCAGTTTTCCCTTTTTTTTCTTTTGTCTCTCTTGGTCCTACTGTGGTTCTTTTTGTTAGGTGTTTGCAGGATCTGTGCTTTGTTTGTAGCGCTGCAGTTGACTTCTTGGTTGTGGCTTTAGCGTTGCAGGAGTGTCTCTTCCTTGCTTGATCTCGCTATCGTTTTCACTCTTCGTGGCTTGTTGCTCCGCGTTTTCGGGACCAAGCTTCCGCCTTCGTTTGGATATCGTTTTGGTACTTGTCCCCTGTGTTTTTGGTTGGTTTGCCAACGCGTTTTCTCTTTGTGTTCTTGCGCTTTGCGAGGGTGCCTGTGTGATCATTGTTGCTGGCTTGTGTTCGGTTTCCTGTTGGGGTTGTTAGGTTTGGTGCTTTTTTGAGGCCTTGTTGTTCATTTCGGCTGGTGTGCGGTTTATCTGTCGCGGTGCGCAGGCTTTAGTTATTGCTGGTCTTGCTTCTGGCTCTGTCTTTGTTGTCGTCAATGGCTCTCCTGTCTGCGTGTGATGTGGAGCTTGTCTGATGTTTTTGGTCTCTGGGGAGTTGTAACTCGGCTGTAGCGCTTCTGTGCTCAGGTCTAAACGTCTTTTCGCAAGAGGAGGTGTGTTTTGTCCCTTCTCCTCCCTCCCCCTCTGCGGTTTGTGTCGTGTGGGTTTTTGGGTTGTGCTATTCTTGTCCTCATGATGTGGCCCTTTCCCTCGTTTTGTCGGACGGACCCGTTCGCTTCTTTTCTCTACAGTTTCTTCATCTTTTTTGGTGGCTGCTTTTTGCCCTTTGTGTTTCTGTCGCCTGGAGCGTTCGTTTCCCGGCGGGTCTTTTTGCTGTTGCTGATTGATTGTGCGCGGTTTATTTCCGGTGAGTTTTTTGTTTTGCTCTATTTTCTCGTTTTCTTTTTTTTGGGTCTCGGCCGCTTTGGGGTTGGTGTCGACTGTTTCTCGGTTCGCCTCTTTCCACTTTTCCGCTGGTAGTGTTTCGCGTCGTGTTTTGTAGTTTCCTGCTTTTTTGGTTCGTTGTTGTTTTTGTTCTTGGTGTATCTCAGCTACTTCTTTCCTTTCATTTTGCGTTTCTGTTTGTTTTGCCAGAGTGCTGTTTTGGTCTTGCTTTCTATCTTTCAGGTTTTCTTTGCGATTCTCTTCTTGACGCTTCGGTTCATGCGGTGTTGTTGGTTCTGCCTGTTCTAGTTAAGGGATTTTTTCCTCTCCTTTGTCTCACTCGGGACCCTGTTTGTTGAGTGCTGTGTCAGGTTGTTTTGTTTCGTGGTTTTCCCTTTTTTCAGGGAGTCCCTTTCCTGCGTTTTGGCGTAAATAGAAGGTTCGTGCAACCAGGGGCAATTTAGTATAATGTGACGTTTGTCAACCCCTTTTTGGGGCTTAATTGATAAGTAATACAAATAATAACATTGCCTAGTTCGTCTCCTTTTAGGCAAAGTATGCTAGAGATATCTACCCCAGCATGAGGACTTGACCCATGCTACACATTGCGGCCCAACTTCCATTTTCGGCAAAGATATGTTCTCCAAATAGTCCCCCACCGAAAAAATTATCCAATAGAGTTCGAGAATATCTGCGCTTTGATGAAGTACTAACCATGATCCAAGCAGCAAAGAAAGTAGGTCGTCATGGTGTCAGGGATGGAGCAATTATTTTACTGATGTTTCGCCACGGACTAAGAACCGCTGAATTAGTAGCTCTGAAATGGTTGCAGATAGATTTAGTCGGAGGCTACATAGAAGTACGAAGAGCCAAACATGGTCATGATAGCGTTCACCCCCTACGTTCTCCTGAACTCAGAGCCCTGCGCCAACTTCAAAGAGATTATCCTGATACCCAATACGTTTTCGTTTCCGAACGCAAGGCTCCTCTATCAACTCGTTCAATCCGCCACATTGTAGCCAGAGCTGGAGAGAGAGCTGGAATACCATTAAAGGTTCATCCCCATCAATTGCGCCACGCTTGTGGTTACTATTTAGCAGCTCAGGGACATGATACTAGGGCAATTCAAGATTATTTAGGACATAAGAATATTCACCACACAGTTCGCTATACGCAGATGTCACCCCAAAGATTTGAAAGTTTCTTCACTGATTAAGCGACATAGGGTTGTGTTAGCCAAGCAATTCTATAGTTCATATCCAACTTGAACGTGCCATAAGGATTGACATGACCAAAAAGTAAAGGTGTAATTGCCCGCAAATCAGTGGCACTCAGTTTTTTAGACCAATGTTTCTGAGCTAATACACTCTGAATCATCAAAGTGTTTACATATACTAAACATATTTGCAATAAGTGCAAAGATAACACCGATAACTCCTGAGTTTCTAAGCGATTTGAGGCAAACTCACCACCCTTACCGTAAAAGATAAAATCATTGACCCCATTCCATCTCTCCACAACATTCAAACCCTCATTAACTTCTCTTCGTACAGCATCATTATCAAGATATTGACACAAGAAAATTGTTTTAATTACCCGACCTAATTCCATCAAAGCCTGATAAGTAGGATGCTTGAAAGGATTTTTGCTAAAACGTTTGAGTATCGCTTCAGTTTCCGCTGTTCCCAACCTCAACGCCGTAGCATACTTGACCATCTGGTCATATTGTTGGCGAATTAAATCCCAATTTATCGGACGGGTTAGAATTGGTTGTAGATGAGGATAGGCATCACTTTGACCAGTGAAAGGACGATACAACTTCTGCGTTTTAATCCGCTTGAGCCTGGGCATTAACTGAAATCCCAACAGGTGAGTAAAAGCAAAAGCTACTTCACTTTGACCGTGACTATCCACATAGTTTTTCTCAACCTCCATGCTGGTACAGTGTCGTAAAACTCCTTCAATCATCGCAGCGACTTCGCTACTAGAACAGGTTTTGAGTTGAGAATAGATGCAAGTGGATTTCTTCTCGACGTGCCAATAAATCATTACTCCCCGACCACCGTAACGCAGATGATATTGAGTCATTAGATTCTGCGACCATGCTCCAAAATGCTTACTGTCACTAGCACAGGTAGTGGTTCCTTCTCCCCAGATTGATGGTGAGCGAATCTCAAAGATGGCATTGATTACCTCTGCGATAGCACTGCGTAGCTGTTCTTTATGAATGTAGCGACGGCGCACATAGAGTAGATCTTGATAATTTTCCCCTTTTATCCCCGTATTAATTTTCTTCAACCCCGTGTTCGTTCCCAGACCGTAGAGACAAAGTAGCAATCTTTTTTGTAGATTTTCTTTGTCGATAATCTCTCTGGTTCCCAGACTTTTGAAGTTACGGGTAAAACCCACTCTTAAATCTGTCTCTTTGAGAATGTCTAATAAACTGGTTTGATGCCACAGATGATTGATTTCACTCTTGAGTTGTTTGAGATTAGTTGGTTCTGGGGCAGGTTCAAAAGGGCGAAGCTTAATAAAACCTTGATTTTGGCCGATAATAGTTACATCTGGATTTTTGGGCATCCCTTTATCTAATTTCTCTAACCCTGAAGCCATTTTTTGTTGTAAGTCACTAATAAAAGTTTCTACATTTTCTGGGAGAGTTAGAGCTTGGTAGTAAATTTGACGGTGCTCCTCAAAATCCGTGGGTAAATCTTCATCGGGATTACGATAGCGATTAGCTCCTACTACCCAGATTTCTTTACAACACAATCTTTCTCTAAGGGCTTGTAAAACACTGATTTCATAATTGATGCGGTTGATACGTTCTTTGCCGTCGGGGTCTTTTTCCAACAGAATTTCTTTCCAACCACTTTTGAGGACTCCATTAATGGGTATCTCTTCCCCTGGAGCATAATATCTAGCTTGGCTTTGGGCGTATTTTTTGAGTAACTCTAATGCTTCAATGACTGGACGATGGATGTCATTATTGGAGCGGAATTCCAACATCTCCAATAGTTGGGGAATCATCCGACGATAGTGATTGGCGAAAGAGGCACGCATCACAGTATAAACCCTTTGACGATAGGCGAGACCAGTGGATTTATACTCTTTGACTAAATCTCTGAGAGTTTGCTGGCTAACTACAGGGTAGATAACATTTTGGATAACTCCCGATGGTTGAGCTACGGCTACTTCGGCAATGCGGAATAGCAAGTTGGTTTTCCCCGTAACCTGCTTGAAGTCATCCACCAGTTCTTTATTGATGCGTCTCTCGGCTCTAGTACCAATACGTTGAATGATTTGAATCAGTAACTCAATTAGATTATCAGTAATCTCTTGGCTGCGTTGAATGCAGAAAGCTGCCATCAGAGTGTAGCGAATAGCAGCCGGATGTTGTCGTAAAAGGTAGGGAGTTTCTGTAGCTGCTCGTTGACGATAGGTTTGAACTAATTTCGGTGATATTAGAGTAAATAAATCAGTCGATAGACCAACAGAACGAATACGTTTAAGCTTTTCTATCTCAGTTAAAAAACTACCTAGACCCACTGGACCTGGGTCAGTTTTGAGAAAGGCAAAATCTGAAGTTTTAAGTTTTCCCTGAAGCTTCTCTGATTCAGCCTTTGCTCTGTTGTTGGTTTCTTCTGTGGTGAGAAGAAGGTCAATTTGTTCGATATTTCTAGTCGTAAGTTGAGCGTAAATTTGATTACATAAGTTGGTTTCGTGTTGGTGAATAACACTACGGATTAAACGTTCAATCTGTTTGGGAGTTGGGGGTTCAATTTGTAATTCCCGAAACCTTTGATAGAGCAGTTGAAGGACTGGTTCAAATCTTTGTTCATTGGGTAAAATGTTTTCGATTAACCAATTAGATATCGACTCCGAATCAGAGATAGTAGCAGTCCGAAACCCGAATAACTGACGAATTTCCGCACGATGATTTTTCAGAGAACGCCCTTGCCAATTATATTGAGAATACAATTGAGGGTCAACTTTTAGTTGTGAGGCAATGTAAGAGATAATAAGGTCTGGTATTTCAGCTGGAGACTCAGGAAAACGAGCCATTAGTTGAAAAGATTTTAGGAAAATGGCAAAAACAATCTGATTAGCACCAACTTTCTTTTTGACCAGTTCTAATTCTTGGGGCAGAAGTGTCCAATTTTCGACTAGTTCTTCTGTATCCCAATCTGGTTTAACCATTCATTCTCAACTCCTGGAGGGTAATGTCAGATTTGTGTTGAGCATAAATGAAATTGTTGTTGTGATTTCAGAAATTCAGCAAAAATGCAGATTTAAGATAGTTTGTCAAATACAGTCAAAATCAGATATTTTAAAAACTTATTAATGAGTGGTGAAAACGGGCATCTTTCATACCTCAGAGACAAAAGCTGAAACCTATACATATCAATACTTTTAAGCTATGGTTGCCCCTGGTTGCACGAACCTTCTATTTACGCCCTCTAGTGCTTTAGCATTCTTTTTATAATAAAAATCAATTCCTTGGAAGAAGTCGTCTGCTCCAGACGAGTTTTTTGTTAAAAGTTGAGGAATCAGATGCCCTGGCACTTTAGCTATACGAATAAGCTGACAGCCAAGCTTGTAGGCAAACTCAATAGGTTTATCAGCTAACAGAGCATCATAAAAACCAACCGCAAACTCAATGGCAGCTTTATCCTCAATCGCCTGACTCATGCCGATTACATAGTCGATGTGCTTGGCTATCTCCTCTGCCTGCACTTGCGAATAACAAGCATTGAGAACTACGCACTCAAGCTGCTCAGCAAAAAGCTCAAACAATCCTGCTAAAGCTTCTGCATCGACTAGCTTTTCATGCCCTGTTTCATCTTCAAATACCAAGCCCTCTTCGCCAGCTCCATGTCCTGAGAAATGAAGAATGTGCGGTTCATAAGACAAGATAGCTCGGTGAATATCTCTATAGCTTACAGCTTCAACCGATTCGACAGAAAAATGCTCACGCGCTCTTGCCCGTCGCAGTCCTTCTTTAATTTCGCGTACCTCTTCATCAAGGCGCAATCGTGAGGTTCCTCTCGGATTTGCTGACAAAATCAAAATTCTTTTTGTCATCGTCAGTTACCCCTCACTTCAGCTTCCAACACCACCATCCTTGCCTCAAGATGAGCCATTCTCTGTGTCAGTGAGACATCCTCAACACACCCCAGGTAGTGCGCTAGAGCATTTGCCACCACATCGGTTTTCGAGATGCCAGTGCGGTTTATGTAGTCATTAAGCTGCTCATTAAGGCGTGGGTTTATCCTGACACTGAGTTGCGGTGTGGACATGGGACGGCTTCAACAAGTCTTATTCCTTTTACCGTCTTAGCAAATGCATTTCAGGATAATGCTTTAGAGTTCTCAAGCACCTTTTGTATAGTGTATTAGCCCTGTCAGGTAACTAAAATGACATCAACGGGCGACGCCTCTGCACTCAAATTGCAAACCATAAAACCTAGCTGGTATAGAAGAAGCCGAAAGCTCCCAAGGAACCACCAAAAGAGGCCACAGGTGCAACCGCGAGTTGACCAGTGGGGGTCGTCAGTGTACAGATTCGTCGAGCTAAATGTGCGACAGACTAAACAAAATGCCCCTAGCTACGGCACTAGGGGATACAGATGATCCTTTGTCACAAGATTTAGTCGGTAGGCAACAGACGGCTAAAATAGCTGTCTATGGGATAAGCAGGAACACGGGTGCTGTAGTCCATCTCTGTGCCAGTAATAGATTTAGCCAATTTCTCAAAAGAGCCTGAACGCCAGTTTCGCTCATGGATGGGCTTGGACTGCTCACCTCTAAAGTAGGCTTGAGTACCAATTACAGAAGCAGCTATCCAACCTACAACAAAGAGTGAAATCAAAATGGTCATAATCTTTACTCCAAGGTAATTTCAACAACAAAGAAAGCCACAAGGGAAACTAGCTCACAGCCAGTGCGATAAACACCAAAGAAGTAACAAACAAAGTGGCAAACGCAGCTTGTAGGGCATAACGGCGCTGCTGTTCAGGAAAAGGATAGGAAGCATAGTACATTTGGGGCTCTGTAGCGTAGTTGTTGAGGATGCCTGACTCTGAATAAGTGCGCATAACCAATAGCTCCTATGTAACGTTTCGTTAAGTTAAATATAACGAATTGTTACAATTACTCTCTGTGACTTGACACCAATGCTCATGTGATGCTCATCACTCAAGTCGGAAATGATGCATAAAGACTCAATCTTCCTCGGATAACTAAAATGACACCAACAGGTGATGCCTCTCCCTCGAAAGAATGGGATGCTTCCAAAAAATGAGCCCTTACAATCAGAAAACCTTAGTCGTCCTGACACCTAACACCCTCTTCCAAATCATCTCTCTTTTGATAAAAATCTGGTGGCTGGCTAGTATCTTGATAGCTTTATCAAGTTTCCGACACAACGACTCAGAACTTGATAGGCTAATCGTCGTTTTCTTGATGCCATCTATGATTTTAATCACCTCTGCTTACTGCTGGACTCTTCTCAATACTCTTAATACCACAGTAGTAATCAGAGCCGATGGTCTTATAATGCGGGGATTTTTCTGGAAGACTTACATCCCTTGGAATGCTGCTAATCAAATTCTTCTCATCTACAACCAAAAAGCAAGAAGTCACTCTGTTGAAATTAAGTCCAAGCGCAAACCAATCTCATGGAACAATAAAATTTCCTTTGACTCGAATTTACACAGGAAAGCTCGTCTAGGCGTGTACCATGTCCTCAACCTTGCTCAGCAACACAACATTGAGATTAAGATACGAGGCTGGCAATCGTATGAGTCGTGGAAGACATGGGCTAAAGGTTGATGGGGTAGCTCATGCCACATTACAGCAGTTAATAACGCAAGCAAGTATTTTCCCTGCCTCATAAATAACCCCAAAAAACTATGTTTACTTGGACTCAAGAAGATTACATCCAGGCTTTTCGATTTGCAGCCCAAGCTCACCTTGGGCAAACTTTCCCTGGTACAGATTTACCCTATCTATCGAATCTCCAATCTGCAAGCACCACCATCCTATTGGAATCAAGACAAAATCAAACGATACCAGACAGAAGCCGAGAGCATCAAAGAAGCTCTACAAGACGCAAGCCCTTATCTGCAAAAGCGATTACGCCACAAGATTGATGAGTATGGTTCGTTCATCTCCTCAACCAATTAGATAGGAGTGTTGACATCAATGAACGATACCAGAGTGTAAAATGTTATATCCACCAAACACAAATAACCAGATTATAACCACCATCCAATGCACAAAAACTGAAGGATAGATTGAGCCAGACTTTAAGTAAAGCCAAGTACAAATAATGCCCAAATATGTTGTCAGCAACAAAAAAGTTGGATTAGAAAAAATTGGATAGGCGGATTTATATAGTGTTAAAGCATTCAACGGATGGCAAATGACGTATGCTGTGAGGCTCAAAATGATTAAAAGCCATTTTTTTTGTCTTGAGGAGTTCTCTGACTTATGACTTAGAATCATGACACGAAAAACACATTCCTCTGCCAGCGAAGGTGCTACTAATATAACAATTGCCTTAATAATTAAGTTTGGCAAAGGTGCTTCTGCCAGGTCAAAAGATAAGAAATTGCTCAAAAAGCCAAGAGGTAGAGATATTAAGCCAAAGGCAAACAATAGTAATAGTGTAAATACCCAATCACTGATTCTCGGAACAGTTGTCAAAGCTACTTTGAGGCGATGGAGCATTGTTTGAGCTATTTTTATCAATCGGTACTCTTTAACCTCACTGATGCTATTGGGATTTCTAAGATGATGGCATTTGGCTTTTGTAGTTGGCAGTACCCCTTGTGGGTACTTTTTGCTTCTTACTACCAATCTGCCTTTGGAATAACGCTACCTAAGACAAAACGGCTTGAACAATACGCGCAATATTCCTCGCATCATCTATACCTCGGTGATCTGTTCCTTCAAGTTGAAGTCCAAGTTTTTTCAAAACCCCACTCATGCCAAATTTATTCTTAGAGTTTATGGCGACAGAAAATACTTTTTTTGAGGTTGAGATGCCGTCCTGAGAAATAGAAAAGTAGGTTGAATTGTAAATTTTTCATAAGGCTGTAACACTTATAAGCTAAAGGTTACAAGTATGTGCGCGAGAGAAGATACACTCCCTCCATGAGATACCCCTGTTTCAGATACCTCGATACCATCCCTTCCGTCTGCGCTGACCAACCACCTGCCAAATACCTCATACCAGGGAGGTGTCCCACAGGTGCTTGGGTACTAAAAGTTAGATCGGAATAATCCAACCAAGAACCGGATTTTCTCCAACCTACACGTTCGCCTAGCCTCTTCTCCGTCTCATAATCCACTTTGCCACCAACTTCTTTCCAAATGCATTTCTGTACACTAAAGCCAAAACGACCTGAAGAGTACTTTACCCAAAGCTGGTCAATCGTGCGTAAATCGGTACAGGGGATTTTGTCCATGTCCTCTAGGTCGAAGTTATCTCTTCCTTCGCTACCAGCGGCTTTGAGCAGAACAGTAACTGTTTCCTTATCAGCCTGTTTCCACTGACCTGCTGCTAGTAGTTCGCGAAGTCTGGTATAGTCTACTCCTTTTTCTGAGCGCAGCTCGACTTCAGTGTTTAATACAAATGATGATTCAGGCTTTTCTTTACAATTCGCAAGGTGAGAGAAAACATTATATATCTTGAACCAATTCAAATCGTCCCAACTAAAATTATTCCCATCCGGCATTATAGGGAGAGTTTCCACAAGTGGAAGATACCCCGCAAAAGCATTACTAGGAAAGGTAGAATTATTCCTCCATCGTCCTTCCAAAGACCATCCAACGCGCTCACTGAAGTCTTTCCAAATTATTGGATTATAAATTTCAGTGCCTCCAAGACTTTCATATATGCCTTGTTGCACACTAAAGCCAAAATGACCATCGCTGTACTTTACCCAAAGCTGGTTAATCGTGCGTAAGTCGGTACAAGAAATTCTTTTGATTTCTGATATATCTAAGTAGCCTCTTCCCTCAAAACCAGAGGCTTTGAGCATAACAGAAGCTGTTTCTTTATCAGCCTCTTTCCACTTTCCTGCTGCTAGAAGGTTACGAAGTCGTGTGTAGTCCACTCCCACTTCTGAGCGTAGCTCAACTTCAGGTTCAGGCGATGATGTTGGGGGTGCAGGTTTTTTCGTTTCAGACTGTCCTTTGCTCCAAACCCGCCTCAGTGCCTTTAACGCTTTTGGATCAGCGGGAGATACCGCCAATACCCGCGTCCATAACTGTTCTGCTAACTCCAAATCTCCCTCTAACTCAGCCTCTTGAGCATCTTCTCTGAGGGTAGCAATATCCTGTGGCTTATCTTCCTGTTCAAGCTCTGGAGAAGTAGTAACAGTAGGGTTACACCCAAATTTGTATTTACTTGGCTCTTCACAAATCTGCTCTATTGTTTTTTTTTAAGAGTTGGGGTCAAATGTTCTTGGATACCCTCTAGTTGAATTGCATTGCAACCTAGCTTATAAGCAAATTCTATAGATTCTCCAGCACCCAAAGCTGTATAAAAACCACCAGAAAATTCAATCGCGGCACGATCTCCAATAGCTTGGCTCATACCAACAACATAGTTAATGTGCCGAGCTATTGCTTCAGCCTGAAATTCTGAGTAGCAAGCATTCAGAACAACACATTCAACATAAGCAGAAAAAAGCTCAAATAAGTTTGCTAATGCTTCTGAACTAACTAATTTTTTTTGTCCAGTTGCATCTTCAAAAACTAAACCATCTTGTTTCGCTCCATGACCACTGAAATGCACAATCTGTGGCTTAAAATCCACCATCGCTTGCTGGATATCCCTTGGTCGAGTTGCACTAGTGGTGTTGATAGGCACTTTGCCGTATCCTGCTAGGCGTAATCGTTCCTTAATTTCTCTCTCCTCTTCTTGCAAACGCAAACTCTTTGCTCCTTTCGGATTCGCCGACAAAACTAAGATTTTTTTCACAAAAGTGTCGCTACTCATCTTGAGCTGAAAACTCTCACAAGGTTTATTCAAATTATATGTTCCAGGAGAAAGTTGAGGGACTGGCTCAGAGAAGGAAACTTGACCAAGTTGATAGATATTGTAGTTGTAGAATTGGCAGCGTTCTTGAATAGCGAAAATGGCATCTCTTATGTAGTCTCTTGAAGATTTCAACTGCAACTGCAAAAGAGAGGGGAGGGCACTCTCTGTGCCTATTTGACCCAATGCTTCCACTGCACTCAAGCGGACATAGTAGTCGGAATGCTGGAGAGATTTTATCAGAGTAGGAATGACACTCTCCGTGCCGATTTTCCCTAATGCCTCTACCGCTTTCCAACGAACAGAGGAGTCGGAACGCTGGATAGCTTCTTTTAGGGCAGGAATGGCGCGTTCACTACCAATTTGACCTAATGCCTCCACTAGTCTTCTACAGAAATAGTCGTCGGAATGCAATAGAGCTTCTATCAGAGCAACAACAGCACCTTTAGTGCCAATTTCTCCTAATGCTTCCATCGCTCTCCAACGGACATAATAGTCAGAATGCTTAAGAGCTTCTATCAAAGTAGGAATAGCACTTTCACTGCCAATCCGACCCAACGCTTCCACTGCTCTCCAGCGGACATGCTTGTCTGAGTCCTTAATAAATTCTATCAGTGCGACAACAGCAGTCTCAGTGCCAATTTCTCCTAATGCTTCCACCGCTCTCAGACAAACAAAGGAGATTGAATCCTTGAGAGCTTCTATCAGAGCAGCAACAGCAGCCTCACTGCCAATTTGACCCAATGCTTCCACTGCTCTCCAACGAACATAATAGTCGAAATCCAATAGAGCTTTTTTCAAAGCGGGAATAGCACTGTTATTGCCTATTTGACCTAATATCTCCACTGCACTCCAACGGACATAGTAGTCGGAATGTTGGAGAGCTTTTATTAGAGCAGGAATAGTTCTGTCATTACCGATTTGTGCCAATATTTCCACCTCACTCAGGCAAACAGAGGGGTTGGAATGTAATAGAGCTTCTGTGAAAGCAGGAATGGCACTCTCCGTGCCGATTTTCCCTAATATTTCCGCCGCTCTCCAACGGACAGAAGAGTCGGAATCCCGTAGAGCTTCCTTGATAGCTGCAATAGCACTCTCACTACCAATTTTCCCTAATGCTTCCACTGCATTTTTACGAACAGAAGAATCTAAATCATTGAGAGCTTCTTTGAGAGCCGGAATAGCACTTTCGCTGCCTATTTCTCCTAAAGCCCTTGCCATGCTACAACGAGTAGCTGAGACTGGATTATTAAAATCCTGTTTCAGGAAGGCAAGCGCACTTTCTGAGCGTGTCTTTCCCAATAGCTCTACTTTTAGTTTTGAACGAATTCGCACAAAATGTGTGGATTTACATCCCAAAGAGCTTTGCTGCTCAAGTACTTCCAATTCGGCAAGCAATTTGACGGTTTTTTGTTGGAGCCGCAATTGCACTTCTCCTGCTAACCTTGCTCCTAGATATAAATCCACCTCTAAAGCTAACTTCACTACTCGCACAGCTTGCTCTATGTCATCCAGCAAGGTCAGCATTAATGCTAGAGGTTCTGTCCACTTGAGATAATTGAGGAAGTTTCGTTTGAGTTGGTCATTGGTAAGCTCAGGAAGTATCCTCAACAAATACTCAGCAGCATAGTATTCCTGGAGAAGCTGATGCTTAAACTCAACTTGACCATCAGCTCTTTGTTGTATTAGGTGATATTGGAGGAGCTTTTTGAGCCAGTCCCTTGCCCATTGACGGGAGCAATTCAACTCATTCCCCCCCTGCAAACAGCTTAGGAGCTTTTCTGCCCTTTCTTTGGGGATACTCAGTTGAAACTCAGTTGCCTCAGTGCCTTGGAGCATCTTAAATGCCAGATAACCGAGGATTGTCCGACTATGCTCTTCAATCCCTTGGATATCAGGTTTGGCTTTCCTGTCATAAATATCAGCAAATTGACGAAATGCCATCCCCAAGTTGTTTGGTATGCTGTTCTCCCTTTTGAAAACGCCACACAACATCAGCAATAACAGGGGAGTCTGCCCGAATCGGCGGAGGCGATTGCCCAACTGCCGCAGCATTTGTTCTCCTTTCTTCGGGAGATAAGCTCTGACAAACCGCTGGCTCTGGGCTTCGGTGAGAGGCTGTATTTCCAACTTTTTTGCTATACCCAGGTCTCCTCCCAAGCTCAAATCCCTTGTGGTGCAGATGATAGTGTTTGCTCGATAAGTTTGGTAGAAGGTTTGTAAATCCCGTCGGTTTATCTCAGAGGGTAATTCGTTGAGTCCATCAATCAGCAACAAGAACCGCCCTTGAGACAACAGATGTTGGATTTGCTCAAGACTCAATAATAGGTGATGATTCTCCAAGAAATTCTGAATTAACTCCACTGCTGTACTCTTGTAATCGCGCAGTTCTAGCAAGACAGGAATTTGGCTTTTGCTTAAGTCTTTCTTAGCTGCTTGCGCTTCTTCCAAAAGCAAACGCTGTAGAGTAGTTGATTTTCCCGAACCTGGTGTCCCCATCAACAGCACATGCTCTGGGGCATACTTACGCAATCCTTCGAGTATCGGTAGTTTCTCGGCTTTTCCCTGTCGTTGTTCTGGCTCTAGCGACTCTTCGACTTGAGATTTCTTGGGTTGCCAAGTCTGCACAACCAGATCAGCAAAAAAAGTAGGGGTAACTAGAGGCTTTACAGGTCTATGAGTCTTTACATCCTCCTCTATATAGAGGCTCCACCATCGTTCATATGTGGTACAGATAGATTGCAGATACGGTTCAAAATCCAAGCCGTGGGTACAGCTCATACTAGCAGCGTCAGTAGTAGTACCAATACTCTTTGATTGTAATAATGGAGTTAATTGTTAAGAGCTGATGGAAACAAGAGTTAATCGAAGCTCTTTGAGATACTTATCTTGAGTGGGAAAGAAAATCGCTCTATGCAGTGTGCCAGATACGCCTCATCCTCCGCTGACCACTCGACAAGATACCCATACTGATTCACCAATTTTTTCACACCCATTCATCACATACATTCATACGTTTCACACATACGTTCATACATACGTTTCGCATCCCCTTATCACTTACGTTCACACCCACTGCACCTGGGAAAACCCACGGTGCGTAAGATCGATAGGTGCAGAACCACAAAGAATAAAAACCCTGACAGGGGATGGTAGAGGGGAAAAAAACAGTTGCATAACCTTGAAAAATCAGGTGAAAAAGGTGAGTACTTTTAACAGCTCAAAGGGATGAGATGATGGGCAATCTTAACAAGGAAGAGCAAGAAATTCTTGAGTCCTACAAACGAAGTGAATGGAAAACCGTAGACAACATTGATGAAGAGAAAAAACGTATCATAGCCTACTTCAAGGAAAATCAAGGGAAAAAACCAAGGGAGAATCGAGGCGCGGTGACTGAGGAAAAATGTGCTGAAAACGAGAAAAGGAACACATAGATGAAGCAGTATGATTGGGACGGTTTTACCGTGGCAAAAACCCTTGATGAAGATGGGGACTGGCTGGCTCATTTTGTAGAACTCCCGAACGTTTCTGCTTTTGCTGATAATCCCGAATCAGCCTTGGAAGAGCTTCATACTGCCTGGGAAGGTGTAAAGGAGAGTTGCAAAAAACATGGAGAGCCTATCCTTGTTGCACCAGCTAATCAACGGACGAGATAAACACCAAAAATCTAACCGTCAAACTTGGCGAGATAGATGCTGAGAAAAACCGAGGATTAACCTCAAGGATAACCGTGACGAAAATACTGGTCTAACGTGCTGAAAAAGCTGGCAGCAATTTATGTCTATAAAAGCCAGGATTTATATCCTGAATAAACTTATCTAATTTAGAGAATAAACTCGCTCTAAAAAAATACAAATAAACCAAAAAACGACAAAATTTTCTTGCTTTTTGTACGGTAATCCCGTATAAATTAAGTTATGCAAACAGTTATTGAAACGCCTAGCTATGTACGCGATACAAAAAGAGTTGGGCTGACAGAATTTGAACGAGAAAAAATTATTGATTACTTAGCGCACAATCCAGATGCGGGTGATGAAATCCAAGGAAGTGGAGGTGCAAGGAAAATAAGGTTCCCTGGAAAGGGGAAAGGTAAAAGCGGTGGATACCGAGTGATAACCTTCTACACTGGCAAGGATATCCCCCTTTTTCTCCTTAATATCTTTGCCAAAAGTGACAAGGTTAATTTGTCACCACAGGAACGCAACGAATTGCGCGAGATTTTAAGTGAATTAGCCGAAACTTATATACAGGGGGTGATAGAAAATGTCTACCGCAGGAAAAAGAATTATTCAAAGTGCTAAGGAAGCTCTTGCTTTTGCAAAAGGTGAAGCAAACATTTCTGAGTACGGCATCCATATACCCGAAGAAATCAATGTGCGAAAAATACGCAAAAAGCTAAGGATGAGCCAGAAAGCCTTTGCCAAACAGTTTGGCTTTAACAAGCGAACTCTCCAGGATTGGGAACAGGGACGGTATACCCCTACTGGTGCAGCACGAGCTTTTCTCATTGTTATCGGGAAAGAAACTCAAGCGGTAAAACGGGCTTTGGCTGAGTATACAGTTTCCTGATAACGAGAGGAAGAACACGAAGAAATTCAGATACAAGTTACTAGAAAAACATGACTTTTTAAGAATAAGTGTTCCCTAAGAGCAGACGAGTCTTCGGGAACTTTATTGTTTAGGAGATAATAAATGCCTGAAATCTCGCGTTTCTTGGGTATAATAATCAAAATGTACTTTGACGAACACAATCCCCCACACTTTCATGCTTATTATGGAGAACACAGTGCATCAGTATCCATTAGTGACATCAAAGTACTTAACGGAAAACTGCCCAAAAAGATTGAAGCACTCATCATTGAATGGGCAAAACAATACAAGAAAGAACTGAGAGAGAATTGGCAACTTATGGAAGAGAGAAACTCTCCTAATAAGATTCCACCACTTCAATAGGGAGTAAGGCATATGGTTCATCAAGTATACATTACTGACGCTGAATATATTGGTGATTACAAGTTGTTGCTTTCCTTTAATGATGGAAGCCAAAAAATTGCCGACCTTGAGAATCACTTGGATGGAGAGGTATTTAAGCCGCTAAAAGACCACAAAAAGTTCCTTGCCTTTGGACTCATCAACGGGACAATCGAATGGGATAGCGAGACGGACATTGCTCCCGAATTTCTCTACAAAATCGGGCAAGATGTAGATGACAATCACAACGCTGACAGAAAAGAATTGGTGACTCTTGAAATCGACAAAGATATTATTGAATGGTTAGAATCTCAAGCTGACAAAGGCAGTCGTCAGACTTTGCTCAAAAGGGCTTTACACGCTTATATAAAATCTCTTCAAGGGAACGAGGATGATGGAGAGGGAGACGCAGAAGAAAAGCAACCAAGAAAGGCTTAACAAGGGACTGATATGCACCTGAGCATCAATGAGCTGTCAGCACTGTTGATTGTGCTGTTTACCTTCATAACAACCGCTGTCAATATTCTTCTGTGGCTGACAACTCGCCAGACGGTTACAATCCTAATGGAGCAAGTACAACACCAGATTGCCAACAGCTACAGCCAAGCTCAATATCAGATCATTGATGCACACCGCGAACTCTTCCTGGGGATTCTCAACAACCCTTCATTGTTGGAAAACTTCGCCAAAGCCAATGATCTTGATGCAAGTACTTGGGAGCTTGAGAAGATTGCCGAATTTCTGATTAACCAAGTGCTAATTGGCTATCTAAACTTCACCAACGGTATCATAAGCCAAAGCCATTTTGAAGGCTTCAAGCGAGATGCGCGGGATGTTTTCGCTTACCAGTCTGTGAGACAACACTGGCAGCGGATTAAAGTTGTCCATGCAGATAATTTTCGGCGTTTTGTGGAAATGGAACTTCTCAAGACAAAGCCAGAGAGCGCATAAGGCAAACTCTCTTATCATTGAAAGAGCGAGTGGTTGGGGCTTTTAGCCCTGTTTCAAGAAACCACGGATGAACGCAAAAATTCAATCAACTCTGGTGCAATTTCCACTACCTCTTCATGCTGTGGAACCCTCAACTCTGTGCGAGTACCAGAGGCAAGTTTACTTCCTTGCACAAACACTCGACCTTGATCGTCAGTATAAAGTGCTGGACACATGCCGCTATTGCAGAGACTCAAGAGAACTTTCAAGTTGTGTGATTGTTGAGACATGGTGGACTCCTTTTGCTTCTCAAATTGAACAATCAGTAAGTTTTAGCTAGGGTTTTTTTTGCCAGAAAGGCTCTGGTGTAGTGGACAGGGTGACAGAAAATCGCTTCAGACCAGAGGCTTGAGGTGATAGAGAAATATCTTTCGGTGATAGGATAACACAAAGAAGCCAACAGAATCCACTGGCTGCCAATAGAAGCATTTAAACATTACGTGCAACAGAGGGATACCATGAAAGATGACCCGTTAAATTATGAGGAAGTGAGTCAACGAGACCGCGTATCCATTGATGTGAGTGACATTCGAGAGCTAATTGAAAACTGCCGCTCTGATGTGGCATGGACAGAGCTTCCCCTGTCTGCCAAACTCCGAGTCTTGATTAAAGAGCGGCTTGCTCAACTTGAAGCTTCTAACAAACAGACACAAGAGAACAACAAGTAGTAAGATTATCTACTTGGTTTATGTACCAACACCTTTGTTCTTATTCTGCTTATCAGATACCTCTTGTAGCATCCGCTCCATAAATGCTCTAGCGTCAAGCCCTGACAACTTCCGATGAACTCTAATCATGAATATCACAAAGATTCGATAGTCGCTGAGATTCGGCTCATACGCGATACCTATGCCAGACAGTTTGATTACGACCCTCACCGTATCGTCGAAGATTTAAGAGCCAAACGCCATTCATGGGAAGCAATGGGGATTGAGTTTGTTGACATCAACAAACATACCAGCAACACTGGCTCTTTATCTGAAGATGATACACCTGACCATACTGACTCTGCTCCATCCAAATCAAAGGAAACAATCTAGGTTGTGAATTTTACTCTGCTATTGAATCGCTGAAATAACTCATACTTGATCATTGCATCACTTTCTTTTTGAACTATATTGACGGCAATCTTGGCTCTCTTTATTAGTAAACGTTGTGCCTGAGTGAAAGAGTTATCTGGGTCATTAGAATCATCCCACTTTTTCCCATCTAATGAGGGAAGATATGTGGTTTTATGCAAAACAACTAGGGATTCATCACTATCGTGTTCCGCAACTCTCAGAACACCTACAAATTCATATATGGTTAATAGCCTCTGCAATCCATAAATAACATCCCAAACACCGTCATTTCGCTGATTAACAAAAATAGGTGGTATAGGTATTCCCAAGAGAATAGACTCTATAAATGTTGATTTTTGCTGCTCAGACCAACGAAAAAATCTTTGAAATTCTGGATGAATATCAATTTCTTTTTGCTCGTAGAGACTTATCCATTCTGCAATAGATATTGAATAGCCATCTGTTTTAATTTCCTGTCTTGTCTTATCAATTTCTTCTTGTAGAGACATGATGAAATATCTCGAATAGCTATTAAGATTCAGTGATTACACTAAGCCATACCAATTATACTACTCAGCTATTGTTCTTCCAAACTATACTTAAACTTTTGAATAAATGGTCTACCCTCTCTCTCAGACAAAGATTCGCTCAAAAGCTCTTCTATTGTTAATTCTGAAAAATCGAAATTATTACTCTGCATCGTTTTTGGATACTACTTTTTTTCGCTCACCTTCATCTGGGTGGGAACTTTTCCCTTTTTCCTATGATGTCAAGGTGAGTCCTCTTCTATACTGGAAAGAACTTAACTTCTGAAGATAGAAAGGAAGCTCTAGTCATGGTCAGCTCTCCTTCCCCTCCCACTACACAAAGTGCTCTCTCCACTGAACTCGCCGAGCGTGGTTGGCGCATTGTCACGGATACCCAAGCTGATGGTACTGTAACCACAACCCGCATCCCGCTAACCTCTGAAGAATTTCTCCACCCCCAGGAAAGTTTTCATTTGCCCAACAGCACCTTTCACGATGATGTGGCGGGTCTAGCCAAAGATATCTTAACCCGCCGCTATGCCAACAATCCCACCGTTGGTGTTTTCCGCGACTTGTTAATTGAATGGGACATACCTGGACAAAGTGACCACTGCCCAGATACCTTTGTTGCTTTTGGGATCGGCAACAAAGAGCAAAATCGCTCCAAGTTCATTGTTGCCGATGAAGGGGTTCGTCCTGCCTTTGTGTTGGAGGTGGTTTCTCCGCGCTACCGCAAAGAGGATCGGGAGAACAAAGTTGTCGAATACGCCCGTACAAAAGTAATTGAGTACGTTATTGTTGATCGCCGCCGCCAACGGAAACAATTTGTAGATGAGATTTTAGGCTATCGGTTAGTCAAGGGCATCTACCAACCGATAACTCCTGATGATCAAGGACGCATCCGCTGCGATACAGTTGGTCTGCTGATGAGCTTGCAATCGGGGCGTTTGGTAATTGAAGATGCCAATACAGGTGAGCGTTTACTTTCTTCTTTGGAGCTGGAACAGCAGGCAGCAGAGATGGCGACATTGCTGGAACGCTATCGAGAACAATTCGGAGAGTTGCCGGAAAAATAAGCATTCAATGAAAGAAAGACAGGAAAAGGCTAAGGGATGCCCTTAACCTTAAACAAACTCCTCAATGCAGAAGCTCCAAAACCTTCTCGATAACATCCGCTCCTTGTTGCACAGAGGCAGGAACAAACACCCGCCTTCGATAAGATACAATCTCGGTAAAGCACCCATTGGCTTTTAGTTGCTCACACAATCCATCTGAGATGTGTCTGCCTGCAATCTCCAGCCGTACCTCTCCCATAATGGAGGAAGCCTTAAGCGACAACCCCCCTGGCAGTTGATACCGCTGCCGCCTCTCCATCACCTGATGGAAAATCTCGGCTGCTGTAAGCTTTACCTGTCGCAGTCCCAAAGACTCAGCAATGGCTGGCATAGCTTCTGGCTCAATCATCCGTCCCAAAAGTCGCTCCCCTGTATCGGTTTGAAGCCGAAACACTCGCATATTGTTTGAGTCAAGAGAGTTCCAGATGGGCAAAAGCAATCCTGAAATCAGAAAAAAACGACTCGTTAAAAAAGGAGGCGCGTTTGCTACCTCCTCTTCCCACACCCTCTGCCATTTACCCCGTGTGGCATTGCGCCAGCTACTCTTCTCAAACTCAGGAAGCGGCACTTTAACTCGCCCCGTAGGGCGCACCAGTGCTACTCTCGCCACTACAGCTCCTTCAGCATTGACTGTCGAGGATGTAGATACCTTCACCGCAGCTCGGAAAGAGCGTTCATTTACCAGCAGCTCTCCTTGCTGTTCTCGGCTTAAGGAAAGAGCCTTATCTACGGTAAGAATCTGGTTTCGCTCCAACTTCTCAATTTCAATACACAACGTCTCTCCACCTGTGGGATGAGTGTAGACTTTTTCCTGGTTCACCACTGAAAATTTCTCAGCTCGAAGTGTTTCCACTCCTTGCTCATACGTTCCAGCAGCTATCGCTGCTTCAACCTGGGCTTCGAGCAGCTCCTCGAAAACTTCAAACAGCTCATTTTGCATTCTTATCGGCAGTGCCAGAATACGGTTAAGGAACTGACGAATATCAGGGAGGTTCTCTTTGAGATGCCCTTCTTTGCTGGTCAAAGAAAGCCCTGTTGCAGCTTCAAATTGAGCCAAAGAGCAAACTTTAACCTCTCCTCTATACAGCAAGGCAAACAGTTGCCTGAGTGCTGCCTCAGCGTAGCTTGACTCCAGATTATCTCTGGGGTCAAACAACCCTTGTCCTCCAGTTTGGCGCTGTCCACGGGTTAAAGCACCCAAGGCATCCAGCCTTCGTGCTATGGTTGAGATAAAGCGACGCTCTCCTCGAACGTTGGTAACAACGGGACGAAAGATGGGAGCCGAGGCTTGATTGGTGCGATGTGAGCGTCCCAATCCTTGAATGGCATTATCAGCTCTCCAACCAGCTTCAAACAAGTAGTGGCAACGACGCCTGGTGTTTTTGCAGCACAGGTCTGAATGATAACTTCTACCTGTTCCCCCCGCATCGCTGAAGATGAGAATCTGCTTTTTGCCATCCATGAAACTCTGGGCTTCATCAATGTTGGCAGATGCAGGGCGTTTGCTCACAAACAACCGTCTGCTTTCTGGCTCACAGAGAATCCGCTGTGAACGTCCCGTCACTTCAGCCACTCGCTCGTGTCCGAAGTGATGAATCAGTTGGTCTAACGCTCCTGGAAGCGGTGGCAGACTGGCTAATCGCTCAATCAATTTATCCCGCTGTAACAGAGCCTCTTGGCAGATAACAGGATTGCCCTCATCATCAAGCACCTGACGCGATAAGACATTACCATCCTCTGTCATATAGCCTTCGTAAAGGTATATGGGAAACGCATGAACCAAATAGTCCATCACATATTCTCTTGGGGTAATGTCTATGTTGAGGTCATTCCATTCCTCCGTTGGAATCTCAGCCAACCGTCGCTTCATTAACTCCTCGTTGGTGGAGACAATTTGGATTACAACGGCAAGCTCTTTTTGCAAGTCATCCTCAATCGAACGAATAAGTGTTGGACACTTCATCGCAGTAATCAGGTGATTGAAGAACCGCTGCTTGTGGGACTCAAACATCGCTTTTGCAGCCATCTTTGCCTGACGGTTAAGAGTATTGCCATCAAAGCCTACGATATTACAAGCTCTAAGAGCTTCTTCCATATGAGTGTGAATCACTTGGAACGCTTGAGCGTAGGCATCGTAGATACCTATCTGCTCAGGCGAAAGTGAAACTTCGAGTGCCTCATATTGTACTCCGTCAAAGCTTAAGTTCCTTGCAAAGTAGAGTCCCAAGGCTTTCAAATCACGGCAAACTACCTCCATTGCTGCCACACCACCAGCTTCAATGGAGCTGATAAAATCAGCTCGGCTTGGAAAGGGAAAATCCCCTGTTTGCCAAAGCCCCAGGCGGGTGGCATAGGCAAGATTGCTTACCTTGGTTGCTCCTGTGGCTGAAACGTACAGCACTCGTGCCTTGGGCAGTGCATTTTGCAACCGTAGTCCAGCAAGCCCTTGTTGAGATGCTGCCTTCATGCCTCTTTCTCCCACTTCTGCCATAGCGTTTCCCAAAGCGTGGGACTCATCAAAGGCTATCACCCCTTCAAAATCACGACCAAGCCAGTCAATGAGTTGATGCAGTCGGGATTTTTTCCCTGGCTTTGAGCCTCGCAAGGTGGCGTATGTGGTAAAGATGATGCCTCGGCTCAAGACAATCTCTTCTCCTAGCTTATAGCGAGAAAGTGAGATAATATCTTTGGGGCTTCCACCCAATGCCACCCAATCACGACAGGCATCTTCTATGAGCTTGTCAGACTTGGATATCCACAGGGCTTTGGTGCGTCCATTATTCCAATTATCAAGAATAACATCCGCTATTTGTCGTCCTTTTCCCGTACCTGTCCCGTCACCCAAAAACCAGCCTCGGCGAAACTGTACGGCATCGGGATTGTCCCTGCTTGTCACCTCAACTTTATCAAACGATTCACTAACCAGATAAAAGCCCCTCAAAAGATGAGCATGGGCTTCCCCCGCATATATCACTGACTCCAACTGCACCTCTGATAACAGCCCTTTCTCTACTACAGAAAGTGCAAGAAGAGGCTGGTAGCTTACAGCGGGAGGTTTCACCGAAGATAGAGCGGCTGATTCGCAAAGCGTTGTCGGATGCGGTAATGCTCCGTGGATTGCAATGCGCTGCGGCTGGTATACTTCATAAAGCGTTTCCCCAAGGGGTTTGGCTTCACTTTTAGCTTCTCTCAGGTTGTAGGTTACAAGAGCTGGACGCTCAGTAGGCTTAGTGGATGTGCGGTCCTCCAAACGGGTAGGTGTTGGAATAGCAGTCCACAAGGGCAGAGTTAAAGATGGCTCAGAGCTGTCTTGTCTCAATGAGGTCTTATTCACCTCATCTCTGCGTGTTCCAGTATTTTTTGCTATCCGTTGGCGGCTTTCCCGCTTTACCCGCTCTGGCTCCACAGCTTGCGGTTGCTCTACTGCTGCCCTGGTTGGCAGTGCGGCAAGAAGCCTCTCTACCTCAGAAGAGCGAAAGGAGCGTACTTGCGTAGCTTTACCTTCAATCCTGACCGCAGCAAGTTTCTGGGAAAGGTTAAAATGAGCTGGTTCACTACTTTCTGCTAGAGCAACCTTATCAATTACCGTCAGGCGGGTTTCCATTGATGTGCCATGCTTGACATACACACATCCGTCCACCCAGGCGGTAAGACATACTCGGACATCGGTTAGCCCTCTAAACGCTTCCTGCCATTCCTTACGCCCTGGATAAAACCAATGGGCTGAAATCAGCACCAAGCGTCCACCAGGGGCAAGCCGCCTGAACGCCGAGCGCACATGATTGCTCATCGCAAATGAATTACGGCGGTCTATATTCGGACTTGCAGAAAACGGCGGATTCATGACAACCACTGTGGGAGAAATGCCAACAGGAAGGTAATCATTAATCTGTTCAGCATTGAAGGAATAAACCGTTCGTCCAGGAAACAGTTTGCGTAGGATTGCCGTTCGGTGTTTACTCAGCTCATTGAGAACCACCGTTGCACCCTCTACCTCTGCCAAACGTGCTAAGATGCCTGTTCCAGCAGAGGGTTCAAGCACCACGTCTGTTGGCTGAATTTGAGCGCACTTGATGGCTAAAAAGCCTAGCTCAAATGGTGTTGAGAATTGCTGTAAGGCAATGCTCTCTTCACTGCGCTTGGTGTGAGTCAGTCCCAGATTCTTGAGAATTGCTAGCTTATTGAGAACATCGGCAGTAGAACCTTGCAGAAAGGTTTTACCAAGTTTTGCACACAGCAGCACAAATGCGGCTTCCTGGGCTTCATAGACATCTTTCCAACTCCATCTCCCCTCAGCATCACTGCCTCCAAAGGCGGTGTGCATCCAAGAGCGTAGTTCGTTTGCATTGAGCTTTCGGCAAGCCCAAAACCGTTCTGATATCTTCTGTGCTACTTCTACAAGATTTACTTCCCTTGGACGCGCCTTAATAACCGCGCTCGTATCAAACAGCGAAAGCTGTTCTTGTTCCATGATTCGTTAATCTCTTATGCACAACAAAAAAGCGAAGAGAACCTTCATGGAGGTTTCCTTTCGCCTTTTCCTGTCTTCCTCTACCCGTTACCTTTTTGTTGAGGAATTAGTATTGGCGCAATCAAGACATGGAGCAATTTATTTTTTAACAGTTGAAAACTTATTCTGGTATCACAAACTGTGATACCCTTCAGGCACAGCTTAAGGTGAAAAACTAAGTGTACTGCTTTAGAGTTAAGCTAACATTTACTATAATTTTGATTGCATATATCCTATGTCAAAACGAAGAAAAAAACCTGTTTGTCGAATCTGTAAAAAACGCCCTCCCTGGAAATATAAAAACTGTCCGCCAAGAGTTTGCAAGCGTTGCTATCACAAACACATCTGGGCGGAAAGACCGGAGGTGAGACAATTAGAAAAAGAGAGTGGAGATAATCTTTAAGGAAAGTACATGAAAAGAAGCCCAGGTAAGTCTGCAAAAAACCCTGGACTTTGGCGATCTATCAAACACATGTATCTCTAGCTGAGACTGCTAAAATATATCCTGATTGCTACCTACCTGTCGGTTAGCCAGAACACATCGGCATACTCCGATGAAACAGAAAACTCAACAGACTAAGTTTGCAGCCAAAATTAAAAAATGGGTTGAAGCAGCTCAACAACTTCGCACTCAAAATATTAGGGTTGCACTACCAATCACTCGACTGACTAGCATCAAAAGCCTTTGCCAAGATGAAATCGCCGCTCAAAAGTTTGCTCTTCATTTCTCAAAACAGGTTGAGCAGCAAATCAACACCGCCTCCCCTCGCAGTGATTTCACTCCTGAAGAATTGGAGACTCACAAAAGTGTTATTGCTGAGGGGATTGAGTTGATGGAACACTACCTGGAAACTCCCACCCATGAAGGCAAGCAATCTATCAGGAAGCTATTGAGGCAGATAGATGACTTGCAAGGAGACGATGTACGCAACTTCCGCTGGTCTACCGTACATTTTGTCCGCAGCGGTTATCTGCTTAAACTTGACTATGCTCTGCGCTGTTTTGTTGAGCCAGATGTAACTGCCTGGGCTTATAAATTGGCTAGAGAATATGTGGAGGACTACGAACCTCAATACGGCACAGGCTTGATTCCATCCTCTGCTCCTATGCTGCTGGAAATTGCTGAGTTTTGGTGTCAGTACTATTTGGAAAAAAATTTGACAGAGAAGTTTCCCCAATTAATGAAAGAAGATACATAGACAAAAAATCAAAAAGCCCCATCATATATATCACTGAGAGCATCATAAAATCCCCATCCTGTCCCCGATGTTTCCTCGACAATTCTTCGACAACGCCTTAAGAACATATCCTGCAATCCTTGCTTGACAATGTTAGCAACCGCCTTTTCATACATACCTTCCATGCTGATATAAAAAGGCTCATCTATATCACCGTAAGCATTGGTAAACTTTACTCCCTGCTCTACGTAAAAAAGCATTACATCAACCAGACATTCATCGGTACGACATGCTTTTTTATATTCAGAGATAGCTTTTTTGGCAACTGACAGTCTCGCTTTCCCAAATCCACGAGAGGGAAAAAATTCATCTTCAATTATTTTTTTGTATCTAGCAGCTATCTGGTTTTCTTGCTCTGGATAGAGCTTTATTTGATAGTAATCTTTGACTGCTTGTGATTTCTTGAAAAGCTCGACAACATCCTGAATTAGCTCATCTTGAGAACAGGTCTTGAGGTATTTTTTGAGATGATTGAGATTGAGTTTTGCTTGTGTCATGTTCTAGGAGCCGTAAATCTCTTTCAATAGCTCTTCTAATCCAGCATCTACATCTGCTAATGCTTCAGCCAAACTGGCATAGCTATTTTCCCCATCCCACAGCATACCGCCCTGGTCAACTGCTCGAACAAATGAGGTAAAAGGGCTGTCTGGGTTATAGCCAATTTCAATCAAGCCTTCATGTTCGTACAACCAACGGGCAATATTGGGGTAAGAATCTTCAAGCGATTTAGCCATCCTCAGTTTAATGTCTCCAAGTACTGAGCCAGATTTTACCCCCTGAATCTACCAGAGGTACAATGATGTCTCTGTTGCGTAAAAGGCAAGGAAACTGCTGATAAGTATCACAGTTACCTAAAAATTCCTCAACTCAGGCATTATGGGTCATCGCCTCAAATATCAATGGATATTGTGGAACAGGCTTCCTAGTTTCGCCTATCGCTATTTTGCTATATTGGTGAGCTTTGTGTTCTTTTCAGATTTAGGGGTAGGTATTGTCAGAGCAAGTGAGGTTAATGGTAATACAGCAGTGCAGATGGCACAGCAGCTAAAAGCTTCTTTTACTCAAACCAATCTTGCTGCGGCAAAGCAAGCTTATATCGAGGGAGTGCAGCTATATCAGCAAGGAACGGTAGAATCTCGGCAACAGGCAATTGCCAAATGGGAAGAGGTAGTCTCGTTTTTCCGTGCCACAGGAGATGAGAGAGGAGAAGCTATTGTCCTCAACAATATTGGCTTAGCCTACTCAGACTTGGGAGAAAAGCAACAGGCTCTGGAATACTATCATCAATCCCTACCTCTGTCTCGTGCTGTAGGGGACAAGGAAGTAGAAGCTACGACCCTCAGCAATATTGGCTTGGTCTACGATGATTTGGGAGAAAAGCAAAAAGCCTTAGACTACTACAATCAATCACTACCCTTGAGGCGTGAAGTGGAGGACAAGGAAGGGGAAGCTACAACCCTCAATAATATTGGCTTAGTCTATTTAGAATTGGGAGAGAAGCAAAAAGCCCTAGACTACTTCAATCGATCTCTACCCTTGAGGCGTGAAGTGGAGGACAAGGAAGGTGAAGCTACAACCCTCAATAATATTGGCGGTGTCTACAATGAGTTAGGAGAAAAGCAGAAGGCACTAGACCACTACAATCAATCACTACCCTTATTCCGTGCAATAGGGGACAAGGCAAAGGAAGCTGTTAATCTCAACAATATTGGCAGTATCTACAATGAGTTAGGAGAAAAGCAGAAGGCACTAGACCACTACAATCAATCACTAGTTCTGAAGCGTATTGTAGGAGACAAGGCAAGGGAAGCTACGACCCTCAGCAATATTGGCTTGGTCTACGATGATTTGGGAGAGAAGCAAAAAGCCCTAGATTACTACAATCAATCACTACCCCTATCCCTTGCTGTAGGGGACAAAAAACAGGAAGCTATTACCCTCTATAACATAGCTTCAGTTAAACGCGACCAAGGCAAGCTCACTGAAGCTCTTACCCAGATTGAGCAAGCAGTTGAGATCATCGAATCCCTACGCACCAAAGTAGCCAGTCCAGAATTACGTGCTTCCTACTTTGCCTCACAGCAGGATGATTACAAGTTCTACATCGACTTGCTGATGCAACTGCATCAACAAAACCCCTCTCAAGGATACGATGCCAAAGCTCTCCACGCCAGCGAACGCTCTCGCGCTCGTAGTCTCCTAGAACTCCTTACAGAAGCCAATGCCGATATCCGACAAGGTGTGGGACCCCAACTGCTTGAACAGGAACGTACTTTACAACAGAAACTAGACACTATTGAAAAACGCCGCATTGAATTGTTCAGTGGCAATTACACCCAAAAACAAGTAGATGCCCTCGAACAAGAGAGAAAACAACTGCTAGAGCAATACCGAGATATCCAAAACCAAATTCGTGCCACCAGTCCTCGTTATGCTGCCCTCACTCAACCTCAACCCCTCACCTTAGCAGAAATTCAACAACAGGTTTTGGATGAAGATACCCTGCTGTTGCAGTATTCACTAGGCTCTGAGCGTAGCTATCTGTGGGCTGTTAGCAAAACAGGTATTAGCAGCTACTCTCTACCACCAAGAGAAGAAATTGAAACTGCTGCCAAGCAGTTCTATGAATTACTCAAAACCCCTGGCTTTCAACTAGAAGATACCAGAGGCAGTATTCGGGTAGAAAATGTCCAAGCCACCAAAGCTGTAAGCCAACTAAGCCAAATGCTTGTAGCACCGATAGCCGAGCAATTAGGTAACAAACGGCTACTGATTGTTAGCGACGGTGCTTTGCAGTACATACCCTTCTCTGCTCTACCTCTGCCTGAAACGAATGGTGAGGATGTAGTGCCTCTGTTAGCCAATAACGAAATAGTTAATCTGCCCTCTGCTACAACTTTGGGAATTTTAAGGCAAGAACAGGCAACGCGGCAAACTGCATCCAAAGCTCTAGCAATTCTTGCTGATCCAGTTTTTAGCTCTGATGATGAGCGAGTAACATCCAGCAAGCAACAAGCTAATCGTAGTCTACAGCAGCAGTTACTCAACCGTTCTGCCAGAGAAGTAGATATCGGTGTCTGGCAGAGGCTACCAGGAACCCGCACTGAGGCTGAAGCAATTATGGCATTAGTGCCTGATTCAGAACGAGTGCATGGCTTTGACTTTGCTGCCAATCGGGAGATGATAACTGATCTTGAGCTAAGTAATTATCGCATTGTCCACCTTGCCACCCACGGACTGCTAAACAGCACCAACCCTGAGCTATCAGGAGTCGTACTATCCCTATTTGATGAGCAAGGCACTCCCCAAAATGGCTTCCTGCGCCTCCATGATGTGTTTAACTTGAACTTACCTGCGGAGTTGGTGGTGCTTAGTGCTTGTCAGACAGGATTGGGACAAGAGGTAAAAGGGGAAGGGCTGGTGGGCTTAACCAGAGGTTTTATGTATGCTGGCTCACCACGAGTTTTGGTAAGCCTTTGGAATGTCAGTGATGAAGCCACCGCCGAGATGATGAGTCGATTCTATCGCAATATGTTGCAGGAGGGCTTGTCAGCTACAGCCGCTTTGAGAGCTGCACAGTTGGAAATGCAACAAGAGACTCAGTGGAATGCTCCCTATTATTGGGCAGCTTTTACACTTCAAGGAGAGTGGAGATAATCCTTGAAGGAAAGCACACCGTATGCACAGCAAACAAATCCTGTTTAAACTTTTTTATCTCCCAATCTCTTGCAGTCTGATGAGTCATTACTAAAATGATTGGTAATCTTCGCAGACAAACGAAAGAATTTGATGTTGTGAGAAATTACTTGCTGTGTACAGGTACAAAAAAATTCCGCGTTATGCTGTCTTTTCTGCGGTCACAGCACTCACCATCTCCATCCTACTGACCAGCTTACGCTCGAAAACATCATCAACTCCAACTACAATACTTTTTGAGGTAGCAACAAACACCGCAGCCCTATGGCTTATCTTCTTCCCAGGTCTTGTTCTACTTCACTTTTATCGTGAACAAAAAGCCAAAACTCCCAAGATAGTTGAGGGAACAAAACTCATCTCACCCGCTAAGTTCAACAAGATAATACAGGGAGATGGTATCGGTATTCCTTGCTTAATAAAAGGTAAAACTCAACTTCTCAGAATCCCCTCTTACAAAGAACGCTACCATACACTTATCATGGGAGATTCAGGCACTGGTAAATCAACCATCTTCCACTCTCTTTTGCTCCAAACCAGAGCAAGAGGTGAAACGGCTATTGTTTATGATCCGTCGCTACAATTTTGGACAAGACATGCTCAAGCTGGTGACACTCTCCTTTACCCACTCTCCCCTCTTTGTCCGAATTGGATCATCTCCCGTGAAATCTCAAATCCACTCAATGCCAAGGCTGTCTCAAAAAGTTTTCTCCCTGACAAAGATGAAATAGCTATCAAAAAGGACTTTTGGGATTCAAGCTCTCAAAGAATATTTCGCACACTCCTGCTCCGACTTAAGCGAGAGAACAAAGGCACTGCCGAACTGCTCCAATGGCTTCGTGATCCTCAAGAGATAGACAATACTGTATTAAATACAGAACACGCATACCTCATCAATCAAGACGCGCCAGAGCAGAGAAGCGGGGTTCTGGCTTCACTGAGCGAGGTGGCTGATATCTTAACTCTACTGCCCACAACTGGTACTTCCTTCTCCTTTCATGACTGGTGTCAAAATCGAACAGGGTGGATATTTATTGGAACACGGGGGGAGGAGGAACGAGAAGCCTTGCGTCCTCTCATTTCAGCATGGCTTGATATTGCCTTGGGAAAGCTCATGCTCTTTGAAGATGAGGATGCTCCCCTTACCAGAGTGTTCATTGATGAACTCCCTACCCTACAACGCCTCCCAAAGCTAAAAACTGCTGTAGCAGAAGGCAGAAAATATAATCTGCGCTTCTGCCTTGGTTTCCAAGGACGCTCCCAAGTCAAGGAAATCTACGGTGAAGCAGCTGAAGCACTGCTCTCTACTCCTGCAACCAAGATAATCTTAAGAACAAGCAACTATGATGCTGCCACATGGGGCGCTGATACCATCGGTAAACCCATGCAAGAGCGCCCCTCTCAGTCCTATTCTGAATCTTATGGTTCACCATTGCAGGGCATCCCCCGCGACTCCTTTAGCCATAAAACAGACCAGCACACTGACCATTTGGTTATTCCCAATACTATACAAAATCTTGCTGACCGAGCTGGATTTTTGCGCTTTGCTCAGTATGTTGTTCCTATCCAGTTTGACTACTGCGACCTTCCCAAGAGAAACTTCTTGCATCAGCAAAAAGAATTACCTCAGAGCAACGTCCTTACCCTTCCTGCTCCAGCAAAGATGGGTAACAGCTAACCTTAATGATTCATTTTGTACACCCCCTCCGCTGTATCAAAAAAGCTCAAGTCCTCGTCTTTGTGAATGCTTGCGCTCTTGTGCCTTTGCTACCTGCTGCTTAAACGTCCTCTCATCAACAACCTGTGGTAGCTCACCTGCTCGGTGATGTCTGATAAGTAGCTCTTGGTCTTTCATCACCCGCAAGCCTGCTGCAAACTCCCTGGCTATCTCAAGCTTCTTTTCCAGCAGCTCTTGCCGATGATCTACCTCTGCGCGGGCTACCTCCCGCTCCTTTTGCTCTGACAAGACACGCGCTACATACCGCTCCACCTCTGGCTGTGATGAGAGCCTTGTTAAAACCTCATTGTAGCGATGTGAGGTCTCCCTGCTTCGTGCATTAAACTCGGCTACTTGCCGAGCCAAAAATGAGCGCTCATTATTTAGCCGAAGTGCCTCATGAGGCATCAGGTATCCCCAAAAACCAAGCTGCCTCTCTTTCTCATCATGTTTGTCCAGACGCCACTTTAAGTTGTGGTACTCTATCTCTCGCATCCTTAGAGAATTCACAGCCTCCTTTAGTTCCGCTCCTCCAAGCTCTATGTAGGCTTGTTTTCTGGCTTCCTCTTCTGTAATTGGCGGTGGATAGTGCCACTCTCCTACCCCCCAAAAACGCTCAAGCCCTAAGCTTACTTGCTCTTCATGTAATCTTCTACTCTGGCTCTCAAGCAAGCGCATAACACCAAAAACCTTCTCTAAAAGCTCATCAGCTCTTAGCAACTCAAACGCTCCCTGTCTTGGCTCTCTAGCCTCGTACTGGATGCGTTGCTGCCTCATGGTGAACACTTGGGCTGCTGCCTTGGTAACTATCCCTTGCATCAACATCGCTGTCTTAGCTGCACCAAGCTTTGGTTCAGGCTGTCTTGCTATCCCCTGCTCTTTCAAACTTCGGCAGTCAATCCTCGCCTCATGCCCCTCAAGGGCTAACATCCCATTGGCATGACGCTCCCAAGCCTCACGCAGCTCAAACACCTTCAATGGGCGATGCCACTCCTGCTCTTTTAACGCTCCACCACGCTCTGGATGCTTTGAGTTGGCTCGACGAAAAAAATGCTCCCTCTCTCGCTCTATCCCGTCAATTACCCGTTCGCTGAACATCAGATGAAAGTGGGGCTGCTCTCCGCCATCCAACGCTATCGAGTTGTGTATCGCAAGAGTATAGGGATGACGCTCTCCTAATATGCCTTTGGCAAACTCCTGTGCTAAAACCACTCGTGCCTCAAGGGACAACTCCCTCGGAAGAGCTGCCTGCAATTCTACATACAGCCTACCATTGGCTCGTTCGTATTCGTCTGCTGTACACCAAAACTCCAGCGGATTTTCTCTCGCCCAAAACGGCATATTAAAATGCACCGCATACTCAAGGTCTTTCCTCAAGTCTTGGTAATGACCTTCCCTTAAAATATACAGCGCATGACCGCCAGCACTTCCACCACTCAAACGTGATGCCGTTTTAACACAAAGATAATAAACTGCCACTTTTTTTTACAGCACAAACATCCCCCCAAAAAGCACTTACGCCCTACTCTTTATGGGGGTTCTAGGGGCGCTCCCCTAGCGCGTTTCGGTTTCTCAAATGACACCCGATTTTGTTTGACTGTATAGAACAAGGAGAAACCGTGAAACGCGCTGTCCCAGATTCTTCCACAGAATGCGAAATCATACCCCAAAAAAGTAGGGCAACACAGCTACTCGAACATTCCAAACTACACGCTCCCTGTCGCTTCGCTCTGGGATAAAGGTGGCTGCGCCACTGCTGGTTAATGAAACATTGGTTGCTAAAAAATTGGCTTAATTCTCTTTAAAAATTACCAAAATTTGCTTACAGTAAATCTTGCCAGGTTCATTTCAACAGGAAATATTGGATTCCGAGTACGTTGAGGCAATAACAATCAAATGCTTCCGTCTTGTTGTAGTCCTCTCCTTAACGTTCTTTTCGGTTAAAAAAGAGGTAAACACACGACAAGTAGATACATTAACGCTTTTTATGGCGAATTAGGATTCGTTTGTGCCAAAACAAATAGACCGCTCGAGCATTGCTGTTAGACGGCAATTACAAGCTATGGGTGGGGCGCAATTTGAGATAGGAGTAAGAGACAACCGTACAGGAAAAACCATTATCCGCCAGTGGACGCAAGCTGAGGTAAAAAACTCGCTCGGATGGCTTAAAAGCCAAAATGCTCAAGGCTTTCATGTGTATATCAGGCTACAAGGAAGTCAGGGACTCCTGTTGCTGGATGACGTAGGACTTGGAACCATTGAGCAGATGAAGCTTGACGGTGCTGAGCCAGCATTGGTGGTTGAAACCAGCCCCATGAACTTTCAAGCTTGGGTGCGAGTCAGTCATGAAACAATTCCTGAGCTGGAGGCAACGCAGATAGCCAAGGTGCTTGCTCAACGCTACAATGCTGATTCCAATAGTGCTGACTACCGACACTTTGGCCGACTTGCAGGATTCACTAATCCAAAGCAAAGTCATGTTCAGAGCAATGGTACGTTTCCTTTTGTTCTGCTGAGGGAGTCAAAGGGTAAAATCGCCTCCAATGCAGCACTGCTAAGACTTGAGGCAAAGAAGCTCATTGAGACGCAAAGCAAGGTAGCTGCGGAGCAAAGACCGACTCACAAACCAACTCTGCATGTGGTTAATGGTCGTAATCCAACTAAAGCTTATCTTGACTTGGCTGCTCGACTCATCGACAGCTATGGGCAAGATACTGACTACAGTCGCGTTGATTGGATGGTGGTTAAAACTATGCTCGGTGAGGGCTTCTCTGCCGAGCAGATTAAAGTCGCTATGCAGGAGAGAAGCCCCTTGCTTCAAGAGCGAAAGAAGGGGCATGTAGATGACTATATCAATCGCACTGTGGAGAAGGCTCTCAAAAAATTTAATCAGGGAGGCGGTGAGAGTAAAATGAACCAGGGCAAAGCATGGGAGCAGGAGCGAAAAGCCAGAACCCATCAACTGATTCAGGTAGGAGGGCTTGCTGATATCGCTGGAATCCTTTCTATCGATCCAGGGGCGCTCCTGGGTGGATTTCTGGTTATAGCTGATGTTCTCAAAGATGAGGCTACCTTCACAGCCTATAAGCAGCATGGTGATACTGTGCTCAAACAACGAGCAGAGGCTCGAAAGGCTAAGAAAAAAGCAGCTAATGGTTAATTCTCAAAAAGGACATTCATCATGAGCCATAAAAATGCCAAAAATCCTCTTTGGGAAGAAGTAAAAAAACGCTTCCAACTCTCGGACAAACACTTAAAAATGGCGAAGCAGTTGGGGCTTAATCCCCAAAAAATAGGAAACTACGCACCGAATAAACACCAGCGGTGGAAGAAGCCACTGCCACAATTTATTGAGAAGATATTTGCCAAGCAGTATCCTCAAAGTGATGTTGCGAAAGAACTCAGAGCAGAGCGACGCTCTAGTAAAGCCAAACGACGCGCTCTACAACGGCCAGAGAACTAAGGTGCTCAAAGCTCAATCTTCTGGATAGTAAAAGATTGTTCCATAATCACCTATAGCCATGACCTCATCCTCTTGGCTCCAATTGTTGTTTTGAATTACAAAATCGAATTTTTCTCTAAGCTCTTCCTTTGAGTATCTCTCCAAACTCTTAGCCCACGGCATATTGAAGTTGAAGGGAAGCGGAATCGTTGATTCTGACCTCTTCGTTGCATTCACAAACTTGTAGTACTGCCCCATAATTTTTAATTCCTCCAACGGGATGGGAACGCCTCAATCGCTCTCATACAGGTGTAAGCGTCGATATTGAGACTCTAGCTGCTTTAATTTCTCAGTACGGTATGCAGACTTCTGCTTCATCAGTACAGCCAAATGCCTCTTAGGGTGGAGCGTCAAAAGTCCTCTCAAAAAGTATTGTACAAAATCTGTCATAACCCGATGGCGTCTTTGGATAGCACAGGCAAGCGGGGTTTTCTTGGAAGGAGTTAAGCCAACCAGAGCTACAATGCCAAACGGCTTTATCTGGTAGTCTGCCACAACATAGAGCACTCCCCTCTTCTTCTTGAGTAGCTCAGTGCATTCAGCAGGTATGCCTCTGCCATCAAGACAAAGGCGTAGTTGCTCATCAAAGCTCACCCCCCAACGCCTCAAAGAAGCCCACACGAAGTCTTTCTTGAGGGCAAGCCCCAATTCTACCCTTGCACTCTTTATCACCTGCTGTGGCGTCCACAAGGGACTGTGGTAGCCAAAATCGCTGGCAGGGTGGCATAACAGCTCCAAGAGGCTCTCCAGCTCTTCTTTTGCCAGCTCTTTCCGAGGTCGTCCAACAGAATGCTTCTCCTGCTTCTCTGGTTGTTTCCTGCCACTACTTGAGACTCCTGAGAGCGCATTGGTGATAAGAGCAACAACTGTCTCGGCATTAAGCCCTAACCTCTGGCATATCTCAGGAGTGGAGACTTTTGAATGGTACAGCCTTAAAACCTCCTGTTGCAGAGAAGAGTGTGATAGTTCCATAACAGACAACTATCACATAAGTCATAATTTGGCGCTAGAAAACATACTTGTTCCACAGCTAAAGCCTTGTAGATTCTTGGTTTAGAGCTTCGTTTGATGGTAGATTGTCCAGATAATTAAATGTGTTATCCTTCATCCCCCCTCTCCTTTCACAGAAACTTGCCAAAAAGTGTGGAACATTATGGTCTGTAATCGTTACCTGTAGAGCAACAGAGCATTTGCCGCCCCCATATACCTGGTGGAAACGTTGTAAATCTTGCTGTGAAACGGTTACATGGCAGTCAATTAAGCATTGGTGAGAAAAAAAAAAATCAGTAGGGGGTGACACACCCCACCCCTATAGTGCTATATTATGTTATGTAGATGCACCCTGATAAGCCGAGAGCCACTTCCTGTGACTCTCTCTTTTTTTTTTACCCTACCTAACCCTACACGTCAGCATTCTTTATCAAGTCATAAAGAATGCTTTGCTGAAATAGCTGCTCGGTCTGGTGGAAACCTTGGAAATCTTCTTCTGCCAACGCTCTGCGGGTAATAGACCGTGGCTTTCAAACAATAAGCCCGTGGCTCTGTGGTTAATAGACTATCGTGATTTGATATTAAGAAAGCTTTGTTTTGAGGAAACACTTGGGAAATTTCAGATGGTTTCCGCCAAAAAACACTGGTGGACACCTTGTAAATCAGTGGTGGAAACGTTGTAAGTCTTTTTCTACCGACTACCTGCATCAGTAAGACTAAATTCCCTGAAAAAATTCAACCCCTGTGGTGGAAACGTTGTAAATTTGGTGGTGGACACCTTGTAAGTTAGTGGTGGAAACGTTGTAAAAACCTGGTGGACACCTTGTAAAAACCTGGTGGACACCTTGTAAACAGAGTTGAAAAAAACTTAATTAAATCAAAAAGTTATGAGTGTTTTTTTGAGCGGAATACTCTTTTAAATATTATTTTAAATACACATATCCTTTATCTCACACTCAAAAAACAATTTTTTTGAGTAATGTGTGTGGACAAATTTTTTTTTATAGCTTTAACTAATTAAAACTAAGAAGACTTCGTACTCCCAGAAACTCTCGAAGATAGACCAACAACCACTTTTAGGCTCTGGGGTAATTTTATGGCAAACTCTAAAACGTGTTCTCCTTCCATACAGGGAAAACCATCAAGCTCTGCTAATCCTAGCCATAAGCGTACCCGTTTGCGCCCATCAGTCCAGGTTGACAGAAACCTAGATCGATTCCCTCTCTGGGTTCCCGCTAGCAGACCAAAAGCTGACATTCAACCTCGCATCATCACTCGGCAGACTCAGGATAAAATTCAAAAAGTAATAATTAACCCAACCGCTCAATATGGGGATTTGACGACGGAAGATTATGTGACTTTTTTAGGGCTTCTTAAATATTGGGACGAAAAGGAACGCCCGATTGGAAACGTTTCTTTTTCTGTCAGAAAGCTGGCAAGGATTCTCAAAAAGAAGTGGGGTGGTAAAACTTACGAGGGGCTGACTAACTCTCTGCTTAAGCTCCGCTCCACACCAATTGAATGGCATCATTGCTTTATCAATGGCGAGGCTGGTACGGCATATAAATCACTTCGCCCTTTTAACTTAATTGAGGACTTAGAGCTTGCCAGAAAAGAAGAGCAAGGGCGGATAACTGGAGAGTCAGGTTATTTTCGCCTGAACAAGCATATTCTCAAGAATTTGATGAACGACTATACCAAGCCAGTATTGCTCGATACGCTTCTTAAGTTTAAGTCAGAGATAGCACAAATTTTGTACATACATTTGGATTTGATGATTTACGGCAGAACTCGTTATGAACGCTGCACAAAGGAGCTGTTTGCTGATATTGGTTACACAGCCACCAGATATAAATATCTCTCAAACAGGAAGAAAAAACTCTCAGAGGCAATCGAAGAGTTGAGAGGCTCACCACTGCCCACTGGACGGTTTAAGGATATACAGCTTAAGCCTACGGCTGATAAAAAGGACTTGAAGTTGGTGGTCATCAAGGGGGCACGACAACAAGAGCTTCCATTAAAGGAAGATAGTCACATTTCAACTGAGGAGACATTTGAGCATTCAACTACTACAGCTAAGACACCAGAGAGGGAAGCAGCAAAGAAATTAGTTAGTTTTTTTTATAAAGTCTTTCACTCCATTGAGGAAGCGGAACATTTTCCCTCAAAGGCTATTGAACAGGCTATTGAGCTAATCAATGAGGTTGGCTACGAGAAAGCTCAGTATCTGGTAAAGCGTAGCAAGGAGTTGTCCTCTAAAACCAACTTCAATATCCAAGTGTTTGGAGGAGTTCTTCAGTATAAAACTGTTGCCCTTGCCGATTATGACAAAGCCATGAGAGCGCGTCGCGCCTTGACGGCAAAAAGGCAGGCTGTGCCAAGAACGGAACCATTACCAACAGAAGAACCGACCTCAACACTCTCTCATGAAGAGCTGGTCAGACGGAACAAGGCTCTGGTTGCTGAGTTTTTGAGTACAAAATCTAAGAAGACTGCGTGATTGAGCCTGTTCAGATGAGTAGCGACAGGAAAATTCGTTTCTGTGTGGATAACGTTATCCACAGCTCGAATAATCCCCCACTCTTGTTTGCACTAAACTAAATTTTAAGGTAAAACAACTTCATCACTGAATCGGCGCATGAGATTAGAGCAAGTGAGTCTCCTTGTTAGCTTCCCAAATTGTGAGAGTGTGACACATGAGCAAAATAATTACCTTGTTTAATCAATCAGGAGGAGTTGGCAAAAGCACTCTAACAATGAACTTAGGCTATCATTTAGCCAAGCGTAAACACCGAGTGTTGCTAGTTGACATGGACCCTCAAGCAACTCTTACTGTGTTTATGGGGCTAGAACCATCAGAGCTGGACAAGACTGTATATGAAGCGATTGTGGTTGGGGAAACACTGCCAATTCATAAAGATATTCACAATATGGATTTGGTAGCTGCCAACATTAATTTAAGTGGGGCTGAGTTAGAGCTGGTGGTTGCAGATATGCGAGATGTTCGTCTCAAGGAATCTCTGGAAGGTGTCCTTGAGCAATATGACTTTATCCTGGTTGACTGTCCTCCAAGTTTGGGCATCCTTAGCTATATAAGCCTCGTAGCTGCAACCCATGTGCTAATTCCCATAGAGACAGAGTATAAAGCTCTCAAAGGAACTGAGCTGTTACTCAACACGATTGCTCGTGTGCGGAATCGTGCTAATCGACGGTTAAAAGTTGCTGGTGTTATTCCAACCATGCACAAAGGTCGAACTGTGCAAGGTGAGAGAAGTTTAAAATCTATTCAAGAGCAATTGTCGAAGATTGGGACAGTTTATTCCCCTATTCCTGAGACGGTCACTTTTGCTGATGCCTCAGAAGATCATGTTCCACTTGCGGTTTATAAGCCGAAGCATCCAGCAGTTGTGCTTTTAGATCAGATTGCGAAAAATCTTGAAGGTCTCCAATGAGTGTAAGCAAGCGCAAAAGTCAGCCGTATCAGATGAAAGGGGTTGATGCTCTATTTGGAGAGCAACCTATAACGGCTGCTGAGTTTGTGCCAAGGCTAAAAATTGATTTACCTCTACAACAACCTCGTCGCTATTTTGAGCCACAGGCTATGCAAGAACTTGTGGAGTCAGTCAAGCGTCATGGAATTTTAGCACCACTCCTCGTGCGCCGTAAGGAGCATGATAGGTATGAACTAGTAGCTGGAGAGCGACGTTATCGAGCTGCTACGGAAGCTGGTTTAGATGAGATTCCTGTAGTTATTCAGGAGTTAACCGATGAAGAGGCATTTGAGCTTGCTCTTTTAGAAAACTTGCAGCGAGAGGATTTAAATACGGTTGAAGAAACAGAGGCTATCTTAGAACTCCTTGCTAGGAAACTCAATCTCTCTCAAGAAGCGACAATTACACTGCTGAACCAAGCTGCTCATCCAGAACGTGATTCTGTGGATAACGTTATCCACAGCAAGGAGTGGAAGAAGGTACAGGAGGTGTTTGTCTCGCTAGGAAAGTTCACTCCAGAGAGTTTCCGAACTAATCGCCTTCCCTTGCTGAATCTGCCAGATGATATTCTCAAGCCACTTCGAGAGGGGGTTATTGCTTATACCAAGGCTAGGGCAATCGCCAAGGTTATGGATGATAAACAGCGACATGCTCTTTTAGAAGATGCTGTTGCGCAGGATTTATCTCTTAATCAAATTAAAGAACGCATCAAGCAACTAAGAGCGGACACTCAAAAGCAGGATAGGGGAGAAGTAGCTACGCTCAATAGTCGGATTGATAAAACCTATAAGCGTCTAAAGAAATCTCAACTCCTGGATGACCCCAAGAAAAAGAAACGACTTGAAAAGCTCCTAACAGAACTGGAATCACTGTTAGACGGCAACTGATTTATCTTTGCCTGCCTTGGAGCTTGGCAAGGAACCCTAAGACTTACAGAACTCTCCCATCCCACCACCCCCTCGCATTTTTTCTTAAAAACAAAATAGGCACACTGGAGAAAAGAACCGTTAGTTCGCTTTCAAACCTCAGATGTGGCTCAAGTTTGGTGTCGATGCTGATAATAACCTGGTTGCGATTGAAGATGTGCCAAGTGGTAAAACCGATTTAACCTGCATCTACTGTGGGGGTTTCTTGACCGCCAAAAAGGGCAAAATCAAAGCTCATCACTTTGCTCACACGGAAGAGACCTGCTATCCAATTGCCAATCGAAGCTTCCCCACTCTACCACTGTATGACAACTTCAACATTCGTCTATCGGGCAAAGAGTTGCAACAGTTAAAACAGCTCTGGCGAGAGTATGGCAACACTGACTATTCCATTCCCGTTGTGCCTTTTCGCCTGGTTCTGCGAAAGTTGTTTGCTTGGAACAGCCAACAAGATGGTTATGATTTCACCCCTCTGGGCAAAATTCCGGTGGGGGCATTGCCTCTGGCAGAGTTTAACCAAGTGCAAGAACCACTGCTGTTGGATGAGCTAGCAAAGCTCAAAGGAGCAGCCGAACGCGCTCAAATTCTTAACTCTTCATCACTCAAACAACGACTGGCTGATTTAAAGCTCTACCGCGCTCAATTAAGGCGCATCTTACAGTTTCAGTTGTACTTTCTTCGGGTACAGACTGACCGCGAAACACTGCACAAAATCGGTGTAACACGACGCTCAATCTCCGAGCGGGTGGCAGAGGTGGAGCGCGATTTGTTCAAACACTACCAAAACATAGAGATTGAGGTGTTGGGCACTTGGGAGCATCGGGGAAACGTAGAACTGTACTTTAAGCACCGCTATCAAGCATTCAACTATCCCATTGGGTCGCTAACTGAATATTTCAAGTTCTCAGCAGTAGAACCTGTTTTGCAAGACCTCCGCCAGATGAGAAGGAAAGTCCTCAGTGCTCAAGAGCTGGAAATTGTGCAAGATGAATCAATGCTAACTCTTTGCCCTTGAATCAAGAGTCTCCTTGTCGAAGTTCTATCAGGAATGGGATAGCTAGTTGTAAAGCCCCTAACATCATCCTCTCAGATTGATTGTAAATGCACTGCCATTAAATACCATTAATCCCTCTTTTCACTTGGGGGAATACTTTCTACTTCAGGGTATAACTCCGTGTATTTCTCCCAATTATCTTGATAAAATTCGATTCCAGCCTCAGTCATTTTAATGAAATATTCTTGTTCTGATTCTTTTCCTGGACGTAGAATAAATCTTGAATCTTCTTCAACTAGACCCTTTCCAACTTCATAATAATCGCGTAACCTTAGCCAGACATTCCAGGGTATTCCTCCAAACCAACCCGAACGATGGAGGGGTGGGACTGTTAGTTCTCCTTCCTCATAAATTACAGATAAGGCTTCCCATTGGTTTTCTTTTATGGTTCCTTTTGGAAGTCTTTTAGGAGGTGTTTCACACAGTAATTGACGAGCCAATTTTCTTCCTTTGCGCGTGAGGCGAATACGGGATATGATAGCGTCTTTGTACAAAATAAGTCCCCTCCGTTCTAATGCACTAAAAGAACTTCCTGTACCTTCGTCAACCAATCCCTCAGACTCTAATCTAACTTTCAATGGAGTTCCAATTCCGTTAAATACTCCATATTTGAGCCAGCGCCATACGTCTGCGCGTCGCTTGTTAAGCCCTTGATGCCAGCGTAGATTTTCCAACTCTTCAGCTTCCTTATCCTCAAAATAAATTGCTTTTAGGAAAGCTTCCTGTCTTTTATTTAATTTCTTCTCATTGTTTTTTGGCATAATACTGATGAAACGTCCAGCTTTCTTAGCGGCTGACGAAGATGTCTACGCCAAGGTTGAGCCAATATAGTATCTTTCTTCAATACGAACCATTCAGAGGACAGGGGTTCCTCATCCATAGTACGACAGCCAAATTTTTAATCTCCCTAATAATACGCACTCAAGCCAGCCCTTTAGTTTCGTCGTCTGGGATGCGCCTCCAGATATTGCCTTACATACCGCTCGGCAGAGTCAGGGTCGCGTAGCAACAGCGACTCTGCCACCAAGCGCACTTGAGGAGGCAGGTACTCAAGCTGGCGTTGAAAGTCACTATTTTTCATCAAACTTGGCTCGGTACAGAGTTAAGAGATATTGCGGTAACAGAGGACTTAATTACTGAAAACAAATTATATCAGTCACTCAAAAAAAACCTCGTCAAAAAGACGAGGGTGGGGGTGTGCAAGACTTTTAAATTTTGCTGTAGGCTATGCCAAGGTTTCTCTTTGTTCCTGTACGATTTGGAAAGTGGCAAATGTTTTGGGTGCTTTGAGGAGCGCCAAAGCTGGAAAGACTACAGCCACCAATACTACCGAGACTGGCAGGGCTACCATTGCTACAGCGGTAAAGACCAAAGCTATGAAGAGGTAAATGGTTTTTTGAAGGATTGTTTGAATTAGTTTGTTCACTGGTAATGTAAATGATACTTAATATTCCACACCTCGATATCGCCGCTTCTTCACCGATGGTTTGGGCTTCAATTGCTGTGAACCTTTGGGAAGCATTGAATCTGGAGTACCTTGATATTTAGTTGAGCTTCTTTCTGGGGTGGTTGCTCTCACCACATCTTTGAGTAACCCTTCTGACACAGTTACTCTGTTGTTATCTAACAAGTATTTCAACGTCTCCCAATTTTCGTCTGGATGCTGGCTTAACCATTCAGTAACTAATAAATTAGCTTTTGATGGCTGAATATTAAAGCGCATCAATAACAGTGCAAAGACTTGTTCCTTGTCCACTCTTGTTGATGATCCGCTTTGTCGTCTGACCATTTTGATGATTTCAAGAAGTAATTAACTATTATCCTTGTCACCTTTGACAACAAGATATTTTGGGGTTGTTGACCACAAGAAGAAAAGCTTCATTGCTTGTTATCTCCAGCGCGTTGTTCATATTTTTATACTCGCAAGAAATTAGAGATTTTTCATTGATGTCGATCCCTCATTCATCGTTAGATATCGTGGGAAATTCTGTGAGTAAAACGTTGTGTCGTAGGTGATGGTTGTCACTCTATGGATAGCAGCACTCAGTCGCTTGACCAAAACCAAGCAACAGAAAGAGTTGCATCCCGTTTGCTTGAATAGTTGCCTCACAACGGTCTTGGGTTACCATAAAAAACCTAGCTTTTCTATCCTGCTCGTTTTGTGGATAGATGAAATTAGGGTATATTCCATGAGCAAGTAAAAGCCATGTCTGAAAATCCACCGCCCTCTGAACCCCACGATGTACCCCCACTGTGGTTGTCGATAACCCTGGTTGTGTCTTTGTTTGTCATTGCCCTTGTGTTTGCCATCGGATTTGCCTTTAGCAGCGGTAAAAGCGATGAATCTTCACTCCTCGCTCACAACATCTTGACCAAAACTCTACCCAAAACGTGACTCTAATGCTTCAAACTGGTAATAGTTGCGTTCTCAAATACAGGTAATTCCTTTTAACTACAGCCCTCAGCAGTTGGCGCTGAGGGTTATTGTTGGGATACGCAGCCAGCAGTACATCAGGGACTACTTTCGCTTTAATGAAACTTATACTCAAGTAATCTGGTTCAAACTCCTTGAGCAATTCCACCAAATCCTGCTCTATCTCTACTAGTCTTTGAGGAGTTGGTAGGTTTTTACTTGTTTGAATTGTTCCATAATCAACCAGATGAGGGTGATTGTCATTGTCTTCAGCGACAACGCCCCAACCGATTCGAGCAAGTCCAGGATCTAAACCGAGCCAGTAGTTGTCTAATTCCATTCAATGCTCATGCCCTCAACGGGAACAAGTTTATCAACTTTAACAAAAATGCCGTTGAGCCAACGCTCTCCTGATGGGTCTTCAAGCAGTTTCACATACACAATACCATCCCGTTCTTCTCTTGAGTGAACATCATCAGTCAGCCAAACCAAATCTCCTGGTTCAATGGCTCTACACTGAAATCTTGATGAAGTTGATTTTGAGAAAATTACTTCAACCAAAGTAGCCGCTACTCGACCTGTGTATCGCAACACTGTCCCATTCTCTCGGTACAGCTTAATCCGTTCTTGTCGCGATAATCCGTCAAGCTCCCCATCTGATTTTTGTTTCCCCCCTACACCTTCATTATTATCCCCATTGCCAGTACTCTCCCTCTCCATCCGCCTTTGAGCCTTCTTTGATTTCCCTTTCTTCTCCCAAAATGCCAGTACCCTCTCTACTGGTGCTTGTTCTGGCGTTTTTACAGCAGCTTTTTCTTTAGCCAGTCTTGCCATTTCCCCTGCTACTTTTGCCAGCGTTCTTTCCGCAAATCGCCGTAAACGCTCCATTGACTTTTTGTACTTTTGCAAAAATGCTTTGCTGAATCCTTTTCCCAATTTCTCTTTGGCTATGGTATTTATCCACTCCATCACACCACTTACTGTTTCAGGTATCTCTGTGATACTTTTTTCTCGGATACCTTTGCGGAGCAGTTTTTCTACTTGCGCCAGCCTTCTGCGCGATTCTTTGACTCTGGCAGCATTCGCTCGATTGTGTTTTCTGCCATCCTCCTTACCTGCTGCTGAAGTTAACGCCACTGTCCTACCATAATGCTCCGAACTGCTTCGGGCGCGGTATTCTCCTGTGTAGGGATAGTATCCCAAGTTTTTCGTCGATTTTAGCCAATCTCTTACCCGTTCCTCCAGATTATGCTGATGCCCGCAATACTGCTTATATCCTGGAAGCTCTCGCATATATGCTGCTGTTCTTTGCACCAACTCCTCTCCATCTAAGTGCTGGAACACATATGCTTCTTTTACTGCATCAAATACTAGATCATTGGTTTGGGCGTCTCCTGTCCACCCTTGTTCCAGCCGAATGAGTAAATCATTGTGCCAATCTGCTGCACTGCCATTTCTGCCTTTGACAAACCCATTGCTGCTCACCCCAAAATCTTCATACGCTCCTTCCATCACTTGCCTAAAAGCCACCATATCTTGCCTTTTGGCATGATGTTTCCAATCTTTAACAAACACGCTTAGATTATTGTGGAGCGGTGCAAAGGTCAGTGGGTCTAACACATAACTGCCTGTGCCTGGTTGCAAAGGCAGACGTATCCCGTTGTAATTGATCACTGTTTCTGGACTATACCCTTTGCGGTTAGGGAATATCTCTAAATGCCCTTTGACAATGCGGTAACCTGCCTTTGACAGCACCACATACAATGCATGAGAAGCCAACCAACTTGGCACTGGTTTAGCAAGAGGAATACACAGGTGAATACCTTCGCTGAAGCTGCTTTGTACCACTTCCACCCCAACCAGTCCTATTCTCTCCAGCACCCAGAGCAAACGAAAGTATTCTGCTTCGTCATTAGCTGGGTGATACATTGAACCCCGATCCACGTCTATAATCAGCACTTGTGTCAGGATATTGAAGCGCATCCCCACAATCAGATTCTTATCCTCGTACAGTGCTTGCAGATTGCGTGGTGGGGTAGGGTGCTTATACCTCGTTTTCCAGTTTGCGCCCTGAAGATTTTCCCGCACCATCACATTGAACAAGTTCTCGCCAAAAAACTTCAACAGCGTATTAAATGCAGAAGAATTTGTCTTGGCAAAATGTTGGCGTTCCTTGGCGAATTTTGCTTTGGCAAACGTTTCTTTCCATACTTCCAGAAAGCGACGACGGCGGCGTTTTCGAGCCTTTTTGCCTGATGCACCGTCACTGGCGTCTTGCTGCGTGACAAACATGATTAACCTCTACTTTTGTGTGCGTCGTGGGCACAAAGGCAGAGATTCACCAGTCACAGGATTCCTAGATTCTGTGAGAAAAAAGCCGATTCCTTCTTGTAAAAGAGTGTGTTAGGCTTTTTTCGGTTAGAATAAAGAGGATATGGGAATCCCCATTTCCTTTCCTATCAACTAGAATACGTGCTTCTGGTCGCCAAACTTTCGGCACTTTTCTAGTCAACTGTGACGTTGGTGTAACCTGCTATAAGTCAACCCACGTCTTTAATTTGTAAATGAGTTATACACTCACCTGACACCAGTCTAAAGGATTTTTGCCTTTAGGCTGGTTTTGGGTTTCGGAGAAAGTCCTCACCTTCGGGAACGAGCTTTTTCGAGGGCTTTTGCAGCAATTTCCAATAAATCATCTGCGTTATCTATTTCTATGAGTGCTTGGATTATTTCATCTTTCTTTGGTTTCTGTTTTCCCTCCCTGCTAGCAAGTGCTTCTAACATTAGCACTTTCGCTGCGTTGGTAACGTTCCCGTAAGGGAACTCTCCTAAAGCCTCTAGCTGCTCCTTGAGAGCAAGGGGAACAGTTATTGAAAGACGCGCATAGTCTTTGGGCACTCAGAAAAAACCACTCAAATAGCATCCTTAATTTTACTCTCTTTGATGAGCTGTATTGCTTTTACACAACATTATGTTTTTAACACACTATTATGTTATAGTGGTAGCCAACATCATACACGGTTCGATACGCAGTCCATACGCAGTCAGTTGAACTCAACCTACCTCAATGTCTTATACCGAAAGAGTTTCAGCGATTGATATTCAATTATGCTCACTGCGTACTCACTGCGTATCGACTGCGTATCCGTTCCACACTGCGTATTCGGTAAAACCCATGTACAGCAAAGCTTACGGGCGAAAAGCAGACGGAAGATTTGCTCCCGCCGCAGTGGTCAACTACCAACACACATCAGGAGGTGAAAGCATCTATCAGGGCTTTCTTTCTCGTAAAGAAGCAGCAGCATTGATTCATCGAAGTCAACGCCAGCTTGCCTACTACCACAAGCTCTTAGCCCTGCACTCAGAACCCTACAAAATTCCCCTCGCTCGAAAGATGGGTAAATCAAAGCCCAAATACAAGCAATCTAACACCAACACCAAAGCCAACGGGCTGCTCTATCTCATCTTTCAAGGAAAACCTGTAAGGGGTTGGATCATAGACCTCAAAAAACCACTGCGAAAACCCCAAATTGTTGTCCTAAGACGTGTCAGAGACCTCTTTGATGAGAAAAAGACCCAATCGGAGGTTATCACCTGGATTCAACACCACGAACACCTGATTTTTAACGATTTGAAGGAGTTAATTGATGAATATGCCAGAGAATTTGTTACCTGCTGAAGATATGTCCATCCAAGAGGCTGCAAGCTATATGGAGATGGAAGAGATAGCACTTCGCCATCTGCTCATTCAGTTGGGCTATACAGAGGCAGCAAACCCTTCCTGTAAGCACGTTCCCTGCCAATATGTCGAGCAATTGGAGGCGGTAAAAGCCAGTGTCGATGATGCGGTAAAGCCCCCAGAGCCATCGTTGCAGCTTATGGCGGAGGAGGATAGCACCAACAGCACCGCCTCTTCCACGACAGCACTTACCCAAGAGACAACCACTACCATTGCCAAAGCTCACAACGTGAGTATCCAGGTGGTAGAGGGGCTGTTTGATGCCTTCTATGCTGCCCATGTCTCGGAAGGGTTGATTGAGGGTGAGCTGGCTGCCAAAGACCGTCTGGCAGCGCGTGATTGGGCGTTCTCACAAGTGCTAAAGGGCAACTTTGGTGAGGTGGAAGCTGCCAAGGAGCGCATTCAACAACTGCTCGAAAAAGATCGCCTCACACCCTTCCTCAACAAGCAAGGAGTTAGCCAAAACCCTTTAGAGGGGATGCCAGAGCAGCATACGGCACTTCTGGGGGAGCTGGATGCTCTTGTGGGGGAAGCTCAGAAGATTACCCGCTAGAGCAGTTGCTGGAGACACTTTACACCCAAGAGGCACTGGCTCTTTATTACCAACAGCAATTACAGGAGGGAAAAATGACCAGAAAAGCTGTGGCACAAGCCCCTTTTGCTACCGCTATAGGACTTGGAGGAATTGGAGTAGCAGCACTTTTGGCAGGAGCAGCAGCGATAGCAGCGCCTCTGCCAGCATCTTTGATTGTTGCCACAATTCTTGCAGCAGGGCGTCTCAGGAGGTGAGGACATGGGATGCTCCACCAACGGCATGTACCAACCAAAAGATAACCAGCACCGTCAACCTTCCACAGCGTCAGTGCTGGCTCTCTACTCACCAAATCACGCCATAACGTAATTTCGGAAGATTTAACAATGCTACAGCAAATTGAATCCGTTATTCACGGGGGAACACCCCCCGCAGCTCTGCCACAGGGCATAAATTTTGACTATATTGCAAAGCAAGTTCAAGCCTTCAACCAACCAGAGGCCTCCTTTGAAAAGCGGGATGATGTACTCTTTCGCATTGGCTCTCATGCTGATGTATTCTGTGATACCGATTATCAGCAGATTCGGAAACAGAACGGACACCTCACCGCCAAGCTGCGCTACGAAGTCCTCGACTGGCTTGTGGCGAATACAGAGCATGAAATTGAAGGTAATTTCACCCTGCATATCTTTGGCAAAGAGCAGCTTCAAGCCTGGTATCAAGACTCAAAGCAACGCTACCCAGATTTTGAGCTGGTGTTGGTTTTTGAAGAGGGTGTCTGGGAAGAAGAAGAGCAGCAGCAGCCTTGCATTTACTACACCTTCTACTACCGTCCGTTACCGTCTGCGCCTGGGTTTGATGAAGAGACAGATTTCCCCGTAGATCACTTCGAGTGGGAGGTTGGCGAGTACTTCTGGGGTGAGGCTTGCGCCTGTCACGAAGGGGTGGAGAACAATATTGATTTCACCATTGAATGCTATCCAGAACAGTCAAATTTCTCCATTCCAAACACATCCATAGCCCCGCATTTGCTGGCTTTCACAGAAGAAGAGCAAGAACACCAGACGGTTGCAGAACTGCTCGGTATTACTCCGGCTCAGGAGTAAAGTGCAATGACACAATTCAATATAACCCAATACCAGCAAGGCTTAGAAGCTGCTGGTGTACCAGAAGAGCTTGCCAAAGAAGCCACCAAAATCCGCTTTGAAGGCTGCAAGTCCCAAAACGACCGCCAAACGGTTATTGAGACTACCTCCTATTTGCTCAAACAACCAAGTGTGGTGCTATGAACATTGCTGACATTCAAAGTTTATTCAATCTCCCGTCCCATCAAGAACTCTCTCTTGAATGGAACAAGCCTCGTATGACTGAGTGGGAGAAAGTCTGTGCTGACAGAGCTGCAACCCTTCAAGGATTAATGATTGAGCGGGATTGGGGTATGTGCCAACAGCTTATCAACGAGTGGCAAGCCGAGTCGGTCAACCACAACCTTACAGGAGCAGGAGGCTAACTCCTATGTCTCAACAAACTCAGATCACTACCACCGACGCAATCGCAATCACCAGTTTGGCTGTTGCAACTGGTACAGCCGCTTACCTCATAGCCAGTGCTGTCAAACCTGAACCAGAGCCTCAAGCAACACCAGTCAAGACCATTCTTGTCAAGGATGAATAACCCATGTCTGACACCAAAAGCAACGATATTTTGCTGCTTGGCAGCATTGCAGGGCTTCTCCTCTCAGGAGCTTTGAATTTTCACCTCTGGCTTGAGCTAAACCGCCATAAGACGCTTGCTCAAACCCAAAAGATTCAAATTGAGGCTATGGAAAAAACCCTGCTGCTCAATCGGTAAACCCTAGTGGGGCTGGATAACCAGCCCTGTAATACCCAAAAACCATGTCACAGATTTTAGGAACCGCTCTCGCTGCCGCCATCTCAGGACTTGTGGCTATCCCTGCCACTACCACGATTGTTGGAATCTTTCTCGCGTGGGGACTAACACCTTTTTTCGCCGTTGGTGGCGGGGTTGTCATGCTCTTCCTCCTGCAAGGCAAGTAGCCATGAATATAGGAGACAGATTTCCCCACATTGAAATTGAGGTCGTTGAAGGTGAGGTGGTTTCCCCAGACGAAGAACTCTCTACCGACCAGATAGAAGGCATCTCACTCGATAGTGATGAGTTGTTAGGAGAAGACCTGGAGCCTGGTTATGGGGAAACTGAAACGGAATTAGAGCTGGCACACACCATCAACCAATTAACAGGGCTTACAGGCATTGAACAGACTTTTAACGAACTCTACGACGTAGGAGATTGGATTGAATGAAGTTCCTCGGATTTGATATTGGTGCAACTGGTGGCACAACCTATGTACCAGAAAACAGACATACAGCCCAGGATGCCTTTGAGTTTCGCGCACCGCTAGAACCCATGCTGGATGAAAGCTTTGTCCAGGATGTCAAAAATACCCGCCAGCAAGTAAGTCTGATGAAGAGACTTACCAAACAGTTTGCAAACGCTTATGCAGTCATCAGAGCAGACCAATCAGAAATTGCTGCAACCCTGGCAGCTCTGTTCAAAGAAGTCAAAAAAGCTGATCTCATAGATCAAAAGGCTGCTAATTCAGTCTTACTGGATGAAAAGCAATTTGAAAACAAGCAGCTCCAGGAGTCCACCAGGCACAGCAACAGGATAAATCTTGCAAACCGCACCCATCAGCAAACCATTCACCAGCTTAACCAAAGCTATCAGCAAGCCCTTGGCAAGCTCACCCCTGGAGAACAGCCAGAAGTTACAACTCCCACCACTACTTCTTCCACCACCAAACGCACTCGGCGTAGCAATTCCTTCTTTGGAGGACTGTTCCAGTGGTAATCAACATTCTCAAGTCCTTGACAATTTGCTGCTCCGTTATCTTTGCTGTGCAGGGGCTAACCATCCTCTCTCGTGCTCATGGAGCAGTAACCCTCATCGGTTTTGTACTGTTTGCAGCAATAGCCGCTTTCATGAAATGGGCGCTCATCTACTATAACCAGCAGTCAAAACCACTCATCGGTATTTTCATTATTCTGTTTTGCCTGGGATTGCTCACAGCTCACCTGGATGTGTTGCATTACTGGCTGTTTCAAAGTGCATAAATCATGGATAAAAGCCCTTTATGGATGGGGCTAGGCGTTGGGGTCTTAGGAGTCGGTGTGGCACTAACCCCGATGTTCCTCCCCACAGAAACTAATCCGTACCGCCACTATGTAAACTACAAAGCCTTTGCTGCGTTTGTGGGCTCTGCTCTTTGTGCTGGTGCAACTTATCTGCTGCACGAAGCAGAACGGGAGCAGGAAGAACAAGACGAATCATCTGCTTTGGTTCATCAACAAGAGCCACAGCCTCTCCGAACACAACCTGTCTCTCCACTTCAGTCCATGCAAGAGATGATGACCATGAATATGATGGCTCAACTCATGCGCCAAATGGATGCAACTGCACCTTCTGGAGCGCAGGCTTTAGCACAACAGCCGTCTGCTGGCTCTCTTCCAGCACCACAAGAGCAACCAGAGCAGCCAGAGTTGGTCAAACGCTTTGATTTTAACCGCTTTCGAGAAGAACCCGATGAGTTTCCCCATATACGGATAATTGGCAAACCTGGAAGCGGTAAAACATTCCTGGCTGATTGGCTGCTCGATATTCTCGGAGGAGATCGTTCAGTCATTACTGTAAAACGTAGACCAGAGAACTGGCGGGGCTTGGATGTCTACGGTATTAAGCCTAAGTTCTTCAATTATGAAGCCTGCTGGAGCCGTGTTCAGTGGCTTCACGCTGAAATGTGCAGAAGGTATGACCTCATTGAATCAGGGCGTCTACCAGGATTTATCAATGTAGCGGCTGATGAATGGAGACTCATTCAAAAGCACTGCCCAGACCAAATAGACCCCAAAACAAGGCAAGTCGTGCGTCCTGGCGCTGCAACCTTGATGAAAGACCTGCTTACCGTTTCCAGGGAAGCCCAAATTCGTATTATCGCACTCGCCCAAAGTGAGCGGGTGGACTCCTGGGGGCTTAACGGAGAAGGAGATATTGCTGAATGCTTTACCACTATACGCTTAGGCGGTTTTGCCACAGAGTACGCTAAAAAACAGCGCAGAAAATGCCGAAAAGGTACTGAAGACTATGAATACTGGACTTTGGTGCTGGCAGACCTTGAGTGGCAACAGTCACGGCGAGGTGAAAATGGGAAACCATTACCATGCTGCTTGGTCGAGGATGAGCCAGGGCTTGTGCCAGATTTAAGTGACTGGAGCCGTGTGGTAGTCCCGCCTACCGAACAGCAGTATTTCGACAACCATTATCCAGAACCAACACCAGCACAACAACTTCCACCAGCACACTACCCCACCATTGACCCACTATTAGCCATTTTGGACTGGTGTAAAACCCAGGAAGAACCTGTTGAACCCTGGCAGGTGGTTGCTGCTGAAATACCTGGGCTTGAGCAGTTCAACGAACAGGGCATCAGGTTTGCCCTAGAAAAACTGCAAGAGCAAGGACTAGGCAGAGTTGAGCTAAACGGAGAGCGAGTGCTGTTCTTTCTCAAACAAAGCACCGTATCAAGCCCTGATACGGCTGATACGCCCTATGATACGACTGATACTACCGTCTCAAACGATGAAACGACCACACATCAAGAGATTCACCAAATAGATGATACGACTGATACGTATCTCTATACCGCACAAGATTTCCAAAAAGACTTCCCTGAATACACCGAAGAAAATTTATTCCACCGTATCAGTGATACGGCGCTACCGCCTGGGCGCTTTATCAAGGAGGAGCTAAAGATCACCAATGGCTCACGCTACAAGCTGGCGAAAAAAGCCGTGGGCTATCTGGTTCGCCAGTACGGCGATTTTCGATTAATGGAGAAATTCAAAGATTATCTGTAAGGAGAAATAAAGATGCTTACACCCAAACAGACAGAAAAAGCTTGCCTGAAACTAGCAGAGCGGTTTGAATGCAGCTACCTGGAGTTGATGGACAAACTGGATAGTCTCACGCTACCAGAAGCCATTGTCCTGAATCAGACGACCCAGGTGCAAATCAATAAAGCCGCAATGGATAGCCAGCAATCTGACCATTCGTGAACAGCTACAACGAAGCAGATAAGCAAAAATGATTGCTCAACCGATTTTTCGTGGATGGACGGCAATATGTCCATTTTGTCAGACCAAAAACACAGTGAGTGACGGCACAGGGAATATCGCTCAATTTACCTGCTCCCACTATATGTGGGTGTGTCATGGCGGCAGGGGACTGACTGATATGGTTTTTCAGCAAGGAACACAACAGAAATGACCGAACTGACCACAGAGCAAGCACAACTTGCCCAAGAACTCGTTGTGCGACTAAAAAAAGCTCACGAAAGGCTACGTCAAGCTATTGATGCCTACAATGACGCCCTCATTAACGACTTTGGCAAATGGGTAGCAAAGACCCTCGATGCCTATAATGCGATTGTCTCTGAAGGCAATGAACTTCTCACGAGCATTGACCCAACCTTCCTGCAACTAGAACCTGTCTCGATAGAACCAGGGACATCAATTAAACCAGGATTTTCCAACTGGCAAGCCTGGGCTAACAAACTAAAAGAGATAGGCGTTGAAGGGCTTGACAAAGAAAGCTTGGAGAAAAAAACAGTTCGCCCCCTCAAACGCGATACTCTGCTCAAACTTGATGAGCAGTTCCTCAACTGGTATGAAGAACAATTAGACATCCTTGATTACAACTCTCCAGCAGAGGAAGTTACTGAGCTAAGTCAAACAATCCCTTGGGAGCGCATTGGACAAGATGCCAGAAAACACTTGTGGCTAAGTTATGGTATCGAGTTTCTAACCGAAAAAGCCAAGTACCGAGCAGAAGAATACGTTGATGAGGATAATGACGAGCTGCCCGTTGCTGTAGTCAACCAAGAGCATCCAACAGCACCAGCAGACTCTTTCCCTACACAGCAGGAAATAGAAGCTCTCAGGCGTGTCGCGCAAGCATGGGTTCCAGAAGGTAGCTCAAAGGATTTCTGTGACGGCTTTCTTGCAGGTTTGATTCTCTATCCAGAATTGCGCCTTGTTCTCAAACCTCATTTGGTTCCTAGCACTATGGATTTGCTCAAAGACCGTTGTGAATCCGTTCCTTACTGGCGCAAATGTGAACCGACAGCACAATAACTGTAGTCAAGACTACTACTGCTGGCACAGGAAACACAGGCAATAGCACTGGTCCTCATCTTCATTTTCAAGTGCGTAACCTCAAAACAGGCAAGAAATTTTCTCCTCATAATGGTTACGTGTTATGGGCTTTGACTGGCAAAGAGCCTCACTAATACCAAATCCTCTTACTGTATCAATAGAAGAGATGAGATTTTCCCATGTCAATAGAAGCAGTCTTTCAAATTACATTGCTCTTGGCTACATTGCTGTGTTCTCTAGTAGCAGGTTTCGTGTTTGCTTTTGCTGTAGTAGTCATGCCAGGTATCAAGACTTTAAGTGCTCGGGAGTTTATCCAAGCTTTTCAGGTAATGGATCGCATTATCCAGAATAATCAGCCGATTTTCGTGCTGGTCTGGGTTGGTTCAATTGTGACTTTAGTTGCCTCAGCTGTGCTTGGCATAGGGCAATTGGAGGAAGTTGAGCGTCTGCTCATAATCTTTGCCGTACTTGCTTATCTTCTAGTTGTTCAATTGCCAACTTTCACGATTAACATCCCCCTGAATAACAAGCTACAAACGCTGAATGTTGATGATATGGATGAAACCGCACAAAATGCAGCCCGTATGGACTTTGAACCACGTTGGCTCCTATGGAACTCAATCAGGACGCTCTTTGCAAGCCTGGTATCTAGCCTGTTGATAATTCTATTACTCAGGCTTTGAAGAAGTTGGCTCTGAGGTTCTCTACATATCCCTTGCTGTAGCGCGAGGCAAGGGATTTTATTTAGGGGTACAATTTAAGATTGCCGTTGAGCGGGTGGGGTGGCGTAGCAAGGGTGAAGATCGACCGTCATGGGCAAGGCAAAGTCTTAACGACCGAAGAAATTCAGCTCTTATTTAGTGAGGGGCTACAAACCCTTCGAGACCGCTGCCTGTTTGGAGTCTGCCTCTATACAGCAGCTCGGATTAACGAGGCGTGTACCTTAAGGCGAGTTGATGTCTTTGATAAAAAGCGGCAAGTAAGACCAGAATTAATCATCAGAAAACGTAACACCAAGGGAAAACTTGACACCCGCTGCATTCCTGTAGGTGAGGACTTACAAGCACTTCTCACTGAATACAGCCCACCGCTTCACCAATATTGGCTTTTTCCAGGAAGGCATAACAAAGGTCACATAAATCCTATGTCAGCGTCTCGAATCCTGCGAATCGCCCTTGAAGACATTGAAATAGAGGGAGCCTCAACCCATTCCCTTCGCAGAACTGCCCTTACTACGATGCACAACAACCGCGTCCCCTTAAGAATAATCCAGCGGGTGAGTGGACATAGATCTCTTGCTACACTGGAAGAATATTTAGCGGTAAGCGACGATCAAGTCAAAGGGGCAATCTCAAGCCTCTCCAAAATCTCGTATGTCAACAAATTAACATTAGTTGATCTACACGATTCTGAAGAAAGGAAAGCTCAGGAGCAGGAAATTGAGTAAGAAGCCAGTTTTGTAGATTTTGAATTGCTTAGTAGGCTTTGGCACTCCCTACATCTCCCGTCAGTGAAAAAGCTGCCCAATAATAGGGATGGGGATAATCCTTACGCACTTCCATCTGTGCTTGCTGTAGCGCTTCAGCTTTGTCCATCCCGGCTTTCAAATGGCTGTAGAATCGCTCCATCAGCAACCCTGTAGCTGCATCATCTACATTCCACAGACTTGCCATCACTGTGGGTGTCCCGGCATAGATGAAAGCTCGGTTCAGTCCCACAACTTCATCGCCTCGGCTTAATTCTCCCATTTTTGTTTGGCAGGCACTGAGGACAACGAGATTGGTAGCACTCCTCAAATTCAGGTCATAGATTTCATGAACTTGCAACAAACCGTCGTGCTGGGTATCTCCGACTAACTGGATGGAGCTGAAGAGAGGGTTGAAGGTATTGTACTTACCGTGGGCTGCTAGGTGCAGCATACCGGATTGAGTCGCTTTAGACCAGACAGCGCTTTCAGTTGCAGTTTTACCGACTAAGGGTTGGGTGTTGAACAGACGAGTAATTGATGTTACTTCCTGTCGAGCATAATCTAGGGGGGAGATTCCCGTAGCTTCTGGGTCACCGAGAGCTAACAAACTGCCTGTTGCTGATTTGCGCTTTTCTGGTAAGTAGCGCAAGATGCTGGCATTGGGGAGAGTAAACAGAGCGTAGTCATCACTCAAGTAACCCTTGCCGTCAGTTAGGGCTGCAAAAGGGAGATAATGGAGGACACTGTGGGGAACAATGGCGATTTTGGCAGTGTTGAGATGGGGCTTAAGGGGTACGATAAGCCATTCGTGCAGTTGTTGTAGTTCTTGGGGATAAGGTTCATCCAAGTCGCTAAAATCTCGAAAAAGGGTTAGTTCTTCGGTGAGTTGTTGGCGGCTGATGTTAAGGGGAACAGTTTTGAAGCTGTTGTTGGTGATAATGAAAGCGAAGGTGCGTTCCTCTGTGACAAAGTACTCGACTAGGGTGGTATCGGCATCAAGCCAGCCTTGGATGTCAGCTAGAGAGGCAACATCTACGCTGATTAACTCAGCAGTTTCAGGACTCTGGAGTTTCAGTTGGGTGAGTAAGTTTTGGTAGTCTTTTTCACGAGCAACCAGTCGGTTTTCTGCCTCTGTAATGGCTTCGTTATCCCACTGGTTTTTTGGACGGTTGCGTAGGGTAATCAGTTGTTTACTGAGGGCGATGATTTCAGTCTTGAGGGCTTGCTCTTGCTCCCAGAGTTGGGAGTCAGCGCCAGCGCGGAAGTTGACCCGACCACGAGCGAGTTGGTCGAGGAAAGTTCGTGCTTTTGCCCGTTCGACGTAGTTGAAAGCCGATTCAAATTCACCTTGCTCCCCATACAGATTTATAAGGCGTTTATAAGTTTCTACCCACTGACTGGCAAAAGAGGCTTTCAATTCTTCTACCTTGATTTTTGCTTGGATAGATTCGGTAACCTCAATGGCTTGCTCATAGAAATCAATCGCTTGTGCAGTCCTGCCTTGATGTTCCAGAACAAACCCAATGTTGTGGAGTGCTTTACCCTCCCCTGAGCGGTTATCCACCTCCCGGCTAATGGGCAAAGCTAGATTTAAGTAATCCAGTGCCTTTTTTGGTTGTCCGATGGCTTGGTAGAC